>R21__coassemble_39_pt1 | contig 111364 bp, 98 predicted proteins | sample R21__metabat2_low_PE_059 | metagenome-assembled genome bin R21
TCCAGGGGCTGCGCCCCCTGGTCACTCCCACAAAAAGGACATAAAATGAGGGACTTGACGCTCCCAGTCGGCTTCGCAGTGATGGCCGCCGCGCTGGCACTCGACATAGAGGATAGCGGGCTTTGCGTGGAGCTGGGCGGCAACCTTGAGGTTGCGCTTGGCAACGCGGGTCAGCCAGTCGTTGTCCGGATTCTCGAAGGCGCCGCCTGCTTCCTCAGTGCCCCAGGAGAGATAGACGCGCGTGTCCGGATCAATGGCGCTGCGGCGAATGTCGCGCTCGATCTCGCGCATGCCGCTGCCAATCGCACTTGACAGGCACGCCGCCTTTGAGAACGTGGCATTATACCGAATCACCGCGTACAGGGCCATCAGACCGCCCATGCTCGAACCGCCGATCGCCGTCGCTTCGCGGTGGGCCCAGGTGCGGTACTCCCGGTCAATCATCGGCTTCAGCTCGTCCACCATGAACTGGATCGTCGAGTCGCCGGTGCCGTTGATGTCGCCCCAGAACTTGCCCCGGTAATGGTACGGGCAATATTCCACCAATCGTCCATCGCCCTCATGGCTGCATTCCATACCGACGATAATCATCTGCTTGTGCCAGGCTCGCAGATAGTCCGCCAATCCCCAGCTCTTACCGTAGGTCGCATCGGCATCATTGAACAGATTGTGCCCATCAAAGAAATACATCACCGGATACCGCTCGTCCGTCCGGTCATAATCCTCCGGCAGCCAGATGTGCAGCCGTCGATTCTGGCCTGCTGGCGTGAACAGCATGTCGCGCTTGATCAGCATGGTCGTCCCGCTCCCATAAAAATGCGGACAAGCCCAGCCTGTCCGCATGGATTTCTTTATTCAGTATAGTCCTTTTCCCCGGATTGTCAACCGCGGCGCATCCGCAAATAGGCATCCACCACCGGTTTGATCGGCGGCGAAATCTCCTCCGGCACGTCAGCGACGTCAAAGAAGCGCAGCTCCTCCACCTCGTCCTCCTGTGCCGTCAGCTCGCCGTGGTACTTGCGGCAAATGTAAATGATCTCCACATTGGACACCTCATCGCCGTTGGGGTACACATAATGCACCTCCGGACCGGAGTTCACCATGAACAGCTCGATCTCATCCGCGATCAGGCCTGCTTCCTCATACAATTCGCGGCGTGCGCAGTCCTCGACCTTCTCGTCGATTTCGATGGAACCGCCCATATAGCCCCACATGTGGTTGTCCGTACGGCGGCCCAGCAGCACCTGACCTTTTTCATTTTCCACAATGATGCTGCCTGCGCACTGGATCAACGTCCGATGACCAACGAGCTTCCGCAGGTCCATGATGTAACCACTCATATTACTGCTCCTTCACGGCCTTTGCGTGATCCGCCTTGATCTGTGCCAGCAGCTCCGGCTGTTCGATCAGCTCCAGGGCCGTCAGCGCCAGGGCCTTTGCCCCCAGCGCGATGGAATCCAAGCCCTTCTGCGACGCCGCCGCTGCCTTGAAGCCCTCGCTGTGGGCAGCCACGTACTCGTCAGAAATGTTGATCTGCGGCTGAATGGTCGGCACGACCTGGGAAATGTTGCCCACATCGCTGGAGCCAAGGCTCTTGCCAGGCTCGATGGCGCCGACCTCCTCGCCCAGGCTCTCCATCACACGGCAGAACACATCGTCGAAGGAAGGAGTCAGCACCATGTTCTCAACAATGTTCTGATAGGGCTGCATGCGGCCCTTCGCACCGGTCATCAGCGCCGCGCCTTCGACAATGCGCTCGACCTTCTTGTAGACGTCGTTCAGCACAGGCATGGACGCCGCGCGCAGGTAGAACTTTGCATGCGCATAGTCCGGAACCGTGTTGGGCGCATCGCCGCCCTTGACGATGATACCGTGGATCTGCACATCCTTGGCCAGATGCTGGCGAAGCGCGTTGATGCCGTTGTAGGTCAGGATGACCGCGTCCAGCGCATTGATGCCCTTTTCCGGTGCGCTGGATGCATGGGCTGCCTTGCCCCAGAACTCGATGTCCACCGGTGCAACGCCCGGCATCCAGTAGGAGCGCAGATGACGCACCGTGCCCGGATGCGCACAAAGCGCTGCGTCCACATCCTTGAGGAAGCCCTCGCGGACAAAGCTGCCCTTGGCGCTTCCATTCTCGCCGCCCTCCTCGCCGGGGGTGCCGTAGACGCGAATCTCGCCGCCCACCTCGTCAATCACCTGCTTGAGCGCAGAGGCCGCCAGGGATGAGGTCGCGCCAAACAGATTGTGGCCGCAGCCGTGGCCCAACCCGGTCAGCGCATCATACTCCGCCAGGAACACCAGCACCGGACCCGCTTTAGCCGCCTTGTAGGTCGCCGTAAAACCCGTTCGGTGCCCTGCCACGTCCACCTTCACCTCGAAGCCCTCTTTCACGAGCTGCTCCGTCAGCGTCTTGCAGGCAAAAAACTCATAATTGCTCACTTCCGGATTCGCATGGATATCCAGCGCGATCTTCTGATAAACCGGCAGCTGCGCATCCGCATAAGCGATGATGGTATCACGAATCGACATCAAGATCATTCCTTTCTTGTTGGGAGACGACGGGAGGTCAAGGGCGCTGCCCTTGACAATCCTGCCAGGGGACACGGTCCCCTGGACCCCATTCTGTGCATGTTTGTTGACTGCGCTCCTGTTTGTCGCGCGGTGCATAGTCCAAGAAACGCCAGCCGCAACCCGCAGCCAGCGTCAAAAGCCTTTATTCCACGCCACTCTCATGCGTCACGCGGCAAGCATGCTCTATCCCCCATGCGGAACCAACAAGCATGTCCCCGCGCAAGCCGCATCGCAGAATGGGTCCAGGGTCTGTGACCCTGGCAGGGTCCAGGGGCAGCGCCCCCTGGTCAGTGCTTTCGATTAAACAAACCCCTATTCGTGGTGCGCTTTGCCAGCACGTTGCCCACGGTTTGAAGGATGGTGACGAAAACCAGAAGGACGATCACGCAGACGAGAACGATGTCCTGGTGGTTCTGGTTCTGACCGTAGTTGATGGCGAAGGAGCCGACGCCGCCTGCGCCGACCGCACCCGCCATGGTGGTCAGACCGATCAGGCTGATGGCCGTGATGGTCGTGGCACGGATCAGGTCCGGGACCGCCTCATGCAGATACACACGGAAGATCAGCTCCATGGTGCCGCTGCCCATGCTGCGGGCCGCCTCCACCTTGCCGGGCGCCACGCCGGCCAGCGCAGCCTCCACCTGACGGGTGAAGAAGGGCACCGTACCGAACACCAGCGGCACGATCGCGCCGGTCACGCCGATCGCTGTGCCCACCAGCAGACGCGTCAGCGGGATCAGGAAGATCAGCAGGATCACAAACGGGATCGAACGGAAAATATTGATGACCGTATCCACCACACGGTACACGACCTTGTTCTGCGCAATGCCGCCCTCCCTGGTCACGGTCAGGATCACGCCGAACACCAGGCCCAGCACAAACGAGATGCTGCCCGCGATCAGGAACATCTGCATCATCTGCTCCAGGCTCTGACCAAACTTCTTCTGGTAGGCAATGACATTGGGGATCCATTGTTTGAGCATTTCTTCCATGGTCAGTTGCCTCCCTTCGCTTCACGCAGCACGTCCACGTCCACGCGGCCGTCCCGCAGGAATTGCAGCGCACCCTCGATATTTTCGGGGTCGCCGTCAATAATGGCGATCATACCGCCCAGCGGCGCACCTTCCAGAATCTCCACATTCGCCAGCACGATGTTCAGATTCACATCATACAGGCGCGAAACCGCCGAAATCAGGCTCTCGCCCACGCAGTTGCGGCTGAAGGTCAGGCGCACCAACTTCTGGCCGTCCTTCACCTCCACCAGATTCGAGCCGCTCTCGATCAGCTTGTCCACCTTGCTCAGCGCGGAGGCGGAATTCACAAAGCGGCGGGTGATGTTCTGCTTCGGGTGCGAGAAAATATCGTACACGCTGCCTTCCTCGACCACCGCGCCGTTCTCCATCACCGCCACGCGGTTGGCAATCGCCTTGATGACCGCCATCTCATGGGTGATCAGCACAATGGTCAGACCCAGCTTGCGGTTCAGATCCTTCAAAAGGTTCAGGATCGCCTCGGTGGCGTCCGGGTCCAGGGCGCTGGTCGCCTCGTCAGAGAGCAGCACCTTGGGATTGTTCGCCAGGGCGCGTGCAATGGCCACGCGCTGCTTCTGGCCGCCGGACAGCTGGGAGGGATAGACGTCCATCTTGTCCGTCAGGCCAACCAGCTCCAGCAGCTCCACCACGCGGGCACGGATCTCATTCTTCTTCATGCCCGTGTGCTTGAGCGGATAGGCGATGTTGTCAAACACCGTGCTGCGGTCCAGCAGGTTAAAGTGCTGGAAGATCATGCCGATGCCGCGGCGCAGCTGGTTCTGGCTTTTCTCGGTCATGCGGGTGCCGTTCTGGGTCAGCTGGCCGCCCTTGATCTCGATGGGCGCATTGCTGCCCACGGTCAGCGTGCCGGAATCCGGCACCTCCAGCAGGTTGATGCAGCGGACCAGCGTGGATTTGCCTGCGCCGGAATAACCGATAACGCCGTAGATCTCGCCGTCGGCAATGGAGAGGGTGACGTCGTTCACCGCGTTCACGTCGCCGGTTTTGAGGTGATACACTTTGTTCAGGTGGTTGATCTCAATCATGAAAGCAGCTCCTTGCTGTAGTCAGTCGATCTCTGTGCGCTCGCACCCGCCTATTATAGCGCATTTCCGGCAAATTGGCAAATGTGCGAGGGAACAAAGACCGGTGCTGCCGGACCATTCAGTCAGACAGCACCGGAGAAAAGATGCTATGGAATTAGTTCAGACCGGCGGCGTCCTTCAGAGCGTCCAGGGACTCGTACTTGGTGGAGTACAGAGACAAGGGCGCGATCAGGGTGTCAGCGATGACGGTCAGGTCGTAGCCGTTGGCGCCGGCGTCGTTGTTCAGATAGGCCTTGTGCTGGAAAGCGTTCAGGTCGACGTCGCCGTTGTTCAGGGCTTCGTTGGGCAGGTTGTAGGCGTCAAACTCGACCAGTTCGATGTAGATGCCGGCATTTTCGTCGTCCAGGATCTTCTGGATCACGTTCCAGTGGGCATTGTTCGCGCCGCACACGCCGACCTTCACGACGGTCTTGCCTTCCTTGGAGGTGGTGTACAGAGCCAGCTCGGCAGCCTCATCGGCGGTCAGGGTAACATTGGTGTCATAGTCGAAGGCCGGGAAATAGGCTTCCTTGTAGTTGATCAGCAGGAACTCGGCCACCAGCTGGGTGTGATGGGCGGCAATGATGGGAGCATACAGGGGATTCTCAGCGTCGGCGGTGCGGGCAACCACGATGTTGACATAGGGGTTGTCGCCGGACTCGCTCTGCTTCTCAATGATCAGGGCGTCCTTGGAGGGGACCAGACCGGCAGGGATGGCATAGGTGCCGTTGATGGTGCTGGCCGCATAGTCCTGCAGGGTGGAAGGCAGGGTGTTGGCAGACACGGGCAGGATCTCGATGTCATAGATGTACTTGGTGACGTCCTTGATCTCGGGGCTGTAGCCAGCGGCGGGGTCGACCTCGATCAGGCCGGCGGTCTCCAGCAGCTTGATAGCGCGGGACAGGTTGGTGCCGTCATCCGGGATGCCGATCAGCTGGGTGGCAGAGGCGGAAGCGGTGACAGACAGGACAGTCAGGATGGACAGGACCAGAGCAAGAATCTTTTTCATAGTGGTTTCTCTCCTTTTCTTCATATCGAATGTTCGTGTTTTGACGAGGGACGTTCTTTCAACCGGGACTATTGCGCGGCTCTCTTACATTCGGTCGATCGCCCCGCCGATATGATAACTCATCCAAGATCACTCCTTCTGCAAAAAAAGTGGAGCCAGCCGTGCGCTGCGCTCCACTGTGTTTCATCGTGAAGTCCGGTCAATCCCGGCGGCAGGCGCACGTTAAACAGGAGCACATGCTCATGCACATGCCCATGCACATCATCATGCCGCGAACGTGATAAGTCATGGTGCCTGCCTCCTTCTCGGATTCGTTGGTGTAATCATACCGCACAACTTCCATTCTGTCAACACCTTTTCCGTAAAAACATTGTAAAAACATTCTGATCGTTCGGATTTCGACCATCCCGGCTTCAAACCGGCGCGACGCCGAAAAAAGGCCTTTACGTTGCTTCCAAAATCGATTATAATAGAAGGACGAAGGAGGCGTGTGCGATGCGGTGCCAGTATTGCAATTGTATGGAGAGTAAGGTCATTGATTCGAGGCCGACGGAGGAAGGCAGCAGCATCCGGCGCAGGCGCGAGTGCTGCGGCTGCGGTCGTCGCTTCACGACCTATGAAAAGATCGAGCAGACGCCCCTGATGGTGGTGAAGCGTGACGGACGCCGCGAGACGTTCGACGCGCAGAAGGTGCGCAGCGGCATCCTGCATGCATGCGAGAAGCTGCCTGTTTCCATGCAGCAGATCGAGAACATGACCGTCCGCATCGAGCAGGCAGCCTACGGCGCCATGGACGGCGAGATCAGCACCCAGCGCATCGGCGACCTGGTGATGAATGAGCTGAAGCAGCTCAATGATGTGGCCTATGTGCGCTTCGCCGCGGTCTATCGCAAGTTCACCGACCTCGAAACCTTCATGAGCGAGCTGCAAAAGATCGTCAACGAGAGCAAAACCGTGCCTGACAAGGCCGAATGATTACAAACGCCGGACAAGCAGCAAGCCGTCCGGCGATTTGCATATGGGTTCAAACTGGATTCACACGCTGCCGGTATGCTGTAAGCACCGACAGCAGCATCAAGGAGGCCAACAAGATGAAATTCAACCTCAACGCATGGGTGGATAAGCTGGAGCGGAAATACCGCCGTTTTGCGATCCCGAACCTGATGAACTACATCGTGATCGGCATGGGCATCGTGTTCCTGATGGATATGTTCGTCCGTCCCTTCACCGGCTTCAGCCTGTCGTCCCTGCTCACCTTCAGCAAAGGCGCCATCCTGCGCGGCCAGATCTGGCGCCTGGTCACCTTTATCCTGATGCCGCCGAGTGCCAGTATGATCTGGATCTTCTTCTCCCTGTACTTTTACTGGCTGATTGGCTCCACGCTCGAAAATCACTGGGGTTCCTTCCGTTTCAATGCCTATTACCTCTTTGGCATAATCGGCGCGATCATCGCCGGTTTCATCACCGGCCATGCCACCAACCTTTATCTGAATCTGTCCCTGCTGCTCGCCTTTGCCATCCTCTATCCCAACCACGAAGTCCTGTTCCTCTTTATCTCCATCAAGATGAAATGGCTGGCCATTTTCGACGCCGCCATGATCCTCCTCTCTGCCTGGGGCAGCGGTCTTTCCGGCTGGATCTCCCTGATCTTTTCCCTGATCAACGCGATCCTCTTCTTCGGTTCCGACCTGATCGACGTCGGCAAGAGTGCCTACCGCCGTTACAAGTGGCGTCAGAACTGGAAATGATCTACTGTGTACCTGCAAGAGAAAAGGCTTGTCTCCGCTGATTGGAGGCAAGCCTTTTGTGATATTCTGATTATTCCGCAGCATCCAGCGCGACCATGTGATTGACCATCGTCAGGTTATGCGCCATGAACTGCTCCAGGCAGATGCTGCGCTGCTCCACGCCATCATCGCAGGCATGCACGGATGTGGGATACATTTGGACGACATTGGGGCGATGCTCCCGGTCAGGCGTGTCGGGATAAATGTGCCACAGCGCACCATCATCGTCGGAATTGGCGACAAACATCGCCTCGATCATGTCGCCCGGATCACCGGCAGACAGATTCATCACATAGCCGACAAGGGTGATCGCATGCTGATGGGGCGCGTATTCCGACAGTTCCAGTTCGCTGTGGTCAAACTCATCCTCACCCACGGGGATCTCTTCGCTGACCATCAGGCCGTCACTGAAGGGATCGGCATGCAGCCACTTGCCGTTATGTTCGTACAGATAGCCGTTCAGCACCCACAGACGATCGACCGCATTGCCGTTCTCATCCGCGAAGCTGCCGTCCGCCTGCTCGGTCAGCGGTACAGGGTCGCCGCTGTCGTCAAAGCAGTACGCGCCATCGCGGCATTCCTCCGCAGTGACGTCCAGTATCTCGCTGCGGACGAAGCTGTTGTGATCCTTGCTCCACCACACACTGTCGTTTTCGTTGCCGGGCATGTGATAATGTTCTTCGTTGAAGCCCACAGACATGCCCACCGCGGCGCCATCCTTGATGCGGCGCACGACGGAGACAAACTCCGCCATGGTCGCGGGATCGGTGTTGGCGGGATTTTCCAGGTTCAGCGTGCCGTGCAGATAGTCCGCCGGATCGAAGCCTTCGACCTTCGTGGCGTTCGTGTCCTCCCAGCGTTCGCGCAGATCCAGCTTGCTGGCGTCGCCGGTGAAGAACCACCGCACGCCATGATCGGACCATCCGCCGTCGTTGAGGAAGTGCTTCCGGAACAGCGTGAACACATCATCCTCGCTGGTGAAGGCAGCGCCGGTCAGCGGATTGATCGCCTTCTGCGCCCAGCCGGTGATCCACAGCATGTTGGACGTAGCAGCGGCCCAGCACAGGGACGTGTCGCCCCATTTCTCCTGACGGCGTTCCTCGGTGTCCGTCACCAGCCAATTGCCGGTATCGCTGCCCAGTCGGCTGGTGAATTTTTCTGCGTCCACCACATCGCCCTTGATGACAGCGTGGCTGCGCGTACTCCAGGCATAGAGCAGCTGCGCGATCTGCTCGTCAGTCAGCGGCGCTTCCAGGCCGTTGATGGCGGCCTCATAGTCATCGCCGCCGGCCTGCCATGTCAGCACGCAGCGCGTACCGGCGGCGGCAGGCAGCCAGGTCACGTTCAGGTTTTCGATGCTTTCGGGCAGCACAGCGTTGTCCGCGCCGGTCACGGTGACAGTGGTTTCCGCCCAGGCCGAGCCCATCAGCATCAGACAGGCCAGCGTCAAAGCAAGCAGTCGTTTCATCATGGTAACATTCCTCCTGACATTCATTGATCCCTTGCATCATTTTGTTATAACAGCGAATCGCACGAACGCCCGTCTGATTACTGCGCGAAGAACGCGCCCAGGTCAAACGCCGTCCATTCGGTCTGCTCCACCATTTTCAGCCACAGGGTACGGGTGGCAGGCACCGCGACGATCTGATAGACGGTCAGGTCGTTGGCCGCGCCGCCGTCCTCCAGCCGGGTGGCAATGATGTCCATCATGACCTCCGGCGTGATCGCGCCCTTGTTGGCCTCGCACAGCGCCAGCAGATTGGCGCGGCGCTGCGAGGTTTGCAGGCTGGCTTCCTCATCAGGTGCGTCAAAGCCCCATCCCGTAGACACATAATGATTGGTGGACGCAAACACACCGTCCATCTCCGCGCCGTCGCCGCGCTGGACGCCCAGCGTGCACCACTCATAAGAGTGGACCGTCTCACTGTCGGCAGCGTTGATGATATAGGCGCTGCTGTTGAGCGTGGAATTGAAGTACATGTCCATCAGCTCCAGCGAATCGGCCTCAAACAGCATGGACAGCAGCTGCGTGGTACCGGTGATGCGCAGGTTGGGCGACTTCAGCTTGGAGGAGAAGGTGCCGTTGTTCAGCTCCATGAAAATGCCGGCCTCGTTCATGCCGTTCACCGCGTAGATCTCACCCGAATAGCCGATGGTCGCCGCGGGCAGGGCACCGTCCGCCGGGTGAAAAACGGTGATCACCACCTCATGGTCGAGCAGCTGGAAAACCTCGCCGTAATCATAGTTGCGGCCCAGCACCAGATCACCGGCGGCATAATCGTCCCACGTCGCCGCAAAGCTGCAATGCGGCAGACCGGCAATACGCTCCACCGCGTTGGCGCATTCCAGCTGATTCATGGTCAGGCCGGAGGTTTCCTCCATCCCCCGGAAGAACTCGCGGATGGTGTAGGGCATCTGAACGCGCTGATTGCTCAGGATGCTTTCCGCCTTGGCTGCGTTATACTCGCCGGCAGCGATGACATCCTCGCACAGCGCAGCCACGTTCGCCAGCTCGTTGGGCAGCAGTGCGCCGTACTGGCGGCCCATCTCATACCAGGTGCCATGCAGATTGACAATCGACAGGTTGTTGACCTGCACGCGGCTGCCGTTCTCGAACGACAGATCGCTGTCCGCAGGCGTAATCGCCGCCGCCAGCGCACCGATGTTCAAGGACAGCACCAATACCAGCACGATCAATGCACTAATGATCTTCTTCATATACAACCCCCAAATACTTCGCAGCAATTTGATATAAATCTTTTGATACATTTTATTATACCACAAAACACATCAAAATGCGCAGCTGCCCGCAAAAAGATGTCCCGTCCCAAACTGCCTCCTCTCCTGCAGCGCCGCACACAAAAAGCGACCAATCAAGGGGCAAACCCCTGATCGATCGCTTTTTGCAAATCCAAGTCAGGCTGCGTCACAGAAAGGTTCAAGAGCCTGCGGCCCTTGCGGCTTCTGTGGGCAAGTCTCCGGTCACTTCACCAGACGGATGACATTCCAGGAGGCGGCGGGGAGGATGACAGGCGCACCGGGCGCGGGAGCGGCAACATCGACGGGCTTCACGGCGTCGGGATTTTCCTCGCTGTTGATGGCCTTCATGTCGTCATGGTGCAGGACGCTGTGGGTGATCGACTTAAAGTCGCCGAAGGAGCGCAGATCCAGGGTCAGCTCAGCAGGCTGCTCCAGGTCGCGGTTCACAGCAAAGATGGTCACGGAGCCATCGTCCGCCTGCACGGCAGCAGCGTCCACCACAGGCACATCGTCGTAATGCTTGGTGCTCGTCTTTTCGCAGCTGATCTGCGGCAGCAGGCTCACACCGCGGCCATACTTGCTGGCCTGCATCATCGGATAATAGATCGTCTGCGCCCAGGCACCGCCGTTCTTGCGGGTCATGATCGGCGCAATGACGTTCACCAGCTGGGCCAGGCAGGCCACCTTCACGCGGTCCGCATTCTTCAAAATCGTGATCAGCATCAGGCCGACCAGCAGCGCATCCTCAAAGTTGTAGATATCCTCCAGCAGCGGCAGCGCCGTGCCCCAGGGCTCGCGCTTGTGCAGCTCCTCGTCCTGCTCATGGGAGTGATACCACACGTTCCACTCGTCCAGGGACAGATTCACGGTCTTTTTGGCATGCTTCTTGCCCTTCACCGCGTCGCAGATGGAGGCCACCGTGCGGATGAAATCGTTCAGGTCCATGGTCGAGGCCAGGAAGTCGTTGGTGTCGTTGTGGGGATTGCCGTAGTAGCGGTGCAGGGACACATAGTCCACGTTCTCATAGCACTCGGTCAGCATGGTGTATTCCCACTCGCCAAAGGTCTTCATGCCCGTGGAGGAGGAACCGCAGGCGACGGTCTCAATGGAGTCGTCGACCCACTTCATCATCTTCGAGGCTTCGTTGGCCACGCGGCCGTACTCATAGGCGGTCTTCATGCCCATCTGCCAGGGGCCGTCCATCTCGTTGCCCAGGCACCACAGCTTGATGCCGAAGGGGTCCTTCGCGCCGTTCTTGATGCGCAGGTCGGACCAGTAGGTGCCGCCCTTGTGGTTGGCGTACTCCACCACTTCCTTGGCCTCCATCGGGCCGCGGGTGCCCAGGTTGACGGCGTACATCACATCGGTGTTCGCCTTCTTTGCCCAATCGACAAACTCATGCAGGCCCACCTCGTTGGTTTCGGTGGTCTTCCAGGCCAGGTCCAGACGGCGGGGACGCTCAGCACGCGGACCGATGGAGTCCTCCCACTTGAAGCCGGACACAAAGTTGCCGCCGGGATAGCGGGTGATCGGGACATTCAGGTCCTTGACCAGACCGATGACGTCCTTGCGGAAGCCCAGCTCGTCCGCCAGCGGGTGGCCGGGCTCATAGATGCCATCGTACACGGCACGGCCCAGATGCTCGATGAAGGAGCCGTAAATGCGCTTGTCAATCGACGAAATGATATAATCCTTGTCCAGGATCAGCTTTGCCTTTCTCATGGCTGTTGTCTCCTTTGTTGTGAAGGTTTTCAGCCGCCGCGGCCAGACCCGCAGCGGTTCACTGATGTATAGTATACGCGAAACAGGAAACGAAAACCTTTTTCGCGGAATGAGATTTTTGCAGGTTTGGATAGGATTATCTTAGCGTGGTCAGAAAAGGCAGCCACAAACATTCTCTGCTCATGGCTGCCGAGTGAACTTTGGAATACTGCCGCTTAGCCGCGGATCACCGCGCCGTACTGCTCGGCAGCGACCTTCTGTACCTTGTCCATGGCCTTGGTGATCTCGGCCTCGGTCAGAGTGTGGTCGGGCGCACGGAATACGAAGGAGAACGCAACGGACTTCTTGTCGATACCGACCAGTGCGCTGCGGTACACGTCAAACATCTTCGCATCCTCGAGGATGGCGCCGCCAGCCTTGGCCATGTCGCGCAGGAGCGGGCCGACCTGGGTGGACTCAGCCATCACCAGGCTCAGGTCGCGGGTCACAGCGGGATAGCGGGGCATGGGCTTGACGGCGGTCATGCTCTTACGCAGACGGGCCAACTGCTCCATGTCCAGCTCCGCGATGATGGCACGGGAGGGCATGTCGAAGGTCTCGCGGGTGGCGGGATGCACCTCGCCGATCACGCACACGACCTCATCGCCGCACTTGATGACTGCCTTGCGGCCGGGGTGCATGTAGCACTCGCCGCCGGCTTCCACCACAGTCTCAATGCCCAGATGGTTCATGATGCGCTCCACCACACCGCGCAGGGTGTAGAAGCTCTCCTCCTTGCCGTACAGGCCCAGGCACAGCTTCTGCGTCTCGGTGGGCAGGTTCTCGGAGGTGCGGTTGGAGGGATCGAACACGGCGGCAGCCTCATACAGGCGGGCAGCCTCGTTGCCGTGGTTCATGTTCAAGGCCAGGGTGGTCAGCATGCCGGGCACCAGGGTGGTGCGCATGACGGACGTATCCTCGCCCAGGGGATTGCGGATTTTGAGCATGTCCAGACGCTTGTCGTCCGCGGCCAGGCCCAGCTTCTCCACAGACTTCGGGCTGACGAAGGAGAAGTTCATGATCTCGCTGAAGCCCATGCCCACCAGGATGGCGGACACCTCGTCCTTCAGGCGCATACGGGCAGAGCGGCCGCCGGGGGTCGTCTCACCGCGCAGGTTGGTGCCGGGGATGTAGTCATAGCCATAGACGCGCAGGGCTTCCTCGCTCAGATCAGCCCATTGATCCACGTCCTGACGATAGTCGGGCACAGTCACGGTGATCTGGTCGCCGTCGCGCACCACCTGGAAGTTCAGGTCCTCCAGAATGCTGACGACCTTGTCCTCGGGGATCTCCACGCCGGTGCGCTGGATGATCTTCTTCAGAGAACCGGTCACGACCGCAGGCTGCTCGGGGTTGGGATAAATGTCGATCACACCGCTGACCACGTCGCCGGCGTCCAACTCGTTGATCATCTGGCAGGCACGGTTGATGGCCTCCATGGCAGTCTTGCAGGACACGCCCTTTTCAAAGCGGCCGGAGGACTCGGTGCGGATGCCCAGCGCACGGCTGGTCAGACGCACAGACGCATGCTCGAACACAGCGCACTCGAACATGACCTTCTTGGTCTTTTCGGTGATCTCGCTCTCCTCGCCACCCATGATACCGGCCACACAGGAGGGCTTGGTGGCGTCGCAGATGACCAGCTGACCGGGGGTCAGCGGATGCTCCTTGCCGTCCAGGGTGGTGATGTGCTCGCCCTCGACCGCCTGGCGGACGATGATCTGATTGCCCTCGACCATGTCCAGGTCGAAAGCGTGCATGGGATGGCCGGTCTCCAGCATGACAAAGTTGGTGATGTCAACCACGTTATTGATGGAGCGCATACCGGCGCCGTACAGGTACTCACGCAGCCAGGCAGGAGACGGTCCGACGCGCACGTCCTTGATGACGCGGGCCACATAACGGGGGCACAACTCATTATCGCGGACTTCGATCTTCACGAAGTCGTTGATATCGCCGCCGCACTCCTTGACGGTAATTTCGGGCTTGACGAACTTGGTGCCGCAGGCGACCGCCGTCTCGCGGGCAATGCCCCACACGGACAGGCAGTCGGGACGGTTTGCCAGGACCTCGAAGTCCATCACGGTGTCGTCAATGCCCAGGATCGGCTTGACGTCCGCGCCCAGAGGATCATCCTCATTGAACACCAGGATACCGGCAGCGCCCACGGAGGGGTACAGCTCCACCGGCACGCCCAGCTCCTCGCCGGAGCAGATCATGCCCTGGCTCTCCACGCCGCGGATCTTGCCCTTCTTAATTTTCACGCCGCCGGGCAGGTGAGCGCCAACACGGGCCACGGGCACCAGCTGGCCGGCCGCCACATTGGGCGCGCCGCACACGACCTGGATGGGGGCTTCCTCGCCCACATCGACGGTGGTCACGTGCAGGTGGTCGCTGTCGGGATGGGCCTCGCAGGTCAGCACGCGGCCTACCACGACGCCATCAACTTCCTCGCCCAGATACTCATAACCTTCAACGCCGTTGCCGATCATGATCATCTTATTCTGATATTCCGCCGCATCCATGGGGATCGGCGCATAATCCTTGATCCATTTCATCGGGACCTTCATGGATTTCTACCTCCTATATTTGACGGGAGGTCAGGGCGCTGCCCCGACACCTCGCCAGGGGCGCTGCCCCTGGACCCTGCCAAAGGGCCATGGGCCCTCTGGACTCCCTTTCTGCGTTCCGGTTGGGTTTCTCCGACTGTCTTGGTTCAGCATGCGGATCGCGCATACAAACCTTACTTGTTGAACTGGCCCAGGAAGCGGACGTCGCCCTCATAGAGCAGACGCATGTCCGGGATGGAGTAGCGCTGCATGGCGATACGCTCCAGACCAATGCCGAAGGCAAAGCCGGAGTAGACGGTGCTGTCAATGCCGCAGGCCTCCAGGACCTTCGGGTTGACCATGCCGCCGCCCAGAACCTCGATCCAGCCGGTGCCCTTGCAGACGCGGCAGCCCTTGCCGTGGCAGGCAGCGCAGGTCAGGTCGACCTCGGTTGAGGGCTCGGTGAAGGGGAAGAAGCTGGGACGGAAACGGGTGGTGATGCCCTTGCCGTACAGGCGCTCGGCGAAGGCGTTCAGGGTGCCGCGCAGGTCAGCCATGTTCACGTCCTTGTCCACGACCAGGCCCTCCATCTGATGGAAAACGGGGCTGTGGGTGGCGTCCACCTCATCGGCGCGGTACACGCGGCCGGGGCAGATCACGCGGATCGGGGGCTTGCGGGTCAGCATGGTGCGGGCCTGCATGGGGCTGGTGTGGGTGCGCAGCACGATGTTGTCATCCACATAGAAGGTATCCTGCGCGTCACGGGCGGGATGATTCTTCGGGATGTTCATCAGCTCGAAGTTGTAGTGGTCCAGCTCCACCTCGGGGCCCTCGACCACCTCGAAGCCCATACCGGCAAAGCAGTCGATCATTTCCTTCATGACCAGGGTCACGGGGTGTTCGGTGCCCAGTACCGGCATGGTCTCAGGCTGGGTCACGTCGATCTTTTCGCGCTCCAGCGCCAGCTCCTGCTCGCGTGCCTTCAGCGCGGCCTGCTTTTCCTCCAGCAGGGCATTGAGCTTTTCACGGGCCTCATTGATCATCTGACCGGCGGCGGGGCGCTCTTCAGGGGTCAACTGACCCATGCCGCGCAGCAGCGCCGTCAGCTCGCCCTTCTTGCCCAGCACCTTCACGCGCAGCGCGTCCAGGGCCTGCATTCCTTCGGTTTCGCCAAGCTCCCGCTGAACCATTTCGTGGATCTCGGCAATGCGTTCCTTCATGCCCATCTCTCGTTCCATCCTTTCGATCGGCGCGGTTTTCACGCCGTATTGTGTGTCATTGAGCAACAAAAAAGCCCTCGTTCCCTGGTAAGGGACGAAGGCGAAATTGCCGCGTGGTACCACCCTTTTTCCGCTCGCCCATCATCAATATGGGGAAGCGCTCGCTGCCGATCACGGGGCCGATCCGTCGCAGCCTACAGGGCACAAGCCGTTCAGCCGCGCAGCTCAGGAGGGAATTTCCGGATGGTCTGCCAGGGCGCTCGCACCTTGCCGCCCCTCTCTTCGACTGACCATGGCTCCGGCGTTGTCTCCGTCACAGCCTTTGATATGCGGTTATTATAGCACGGCTGCGCCAGGATTGCAAGCGCGAATTTTCGGTGCGGATCATTCGTCCAGATACCGGATAAAGCGCTTCTGCGTTTTGTCGCAGTGGTAGCCCAAATGCTCATAGAAGGCATGCGCCCCCAACCGGTCTGCGCGGGAGTTCAGCCGCACGAATGAACTGCCCTGACTCCTCGCATGCTCCTCCAGTGCCTGAAGCAGCTGGCTGCCGATTCCCTGCCGCCTTGCTCCTCGGTCCACGGCCAGCGCGATAATGTTCCAGCCGTCATCACCATAGAGCAGATCATAGGTCTGCGCCTGGATGAAGCCCTTGACCTCATGGTCATTCTCATCCTCGAACACCGCAATGAAATAGGCCGGATGCTCCGCCAGCTCCCCGATGCGGCGAATCAGCAGTTCCGTGGTGGTCGGATGTCCAAGCGCCGTCTCACAGATGCCGCGCACGAACTTCGCATCGCCCGGCTGAATCCTTCGGACCATTTGATCGGCCTCCCTCTGTTTTCGTATTGGCAGCAGGTTATCGTCCCGCACAATCAATGTCAATCGTCCCTGCCTCTTGCCTTCTCCATGCTTTTTATGATATGATAGAAGGGAAAGGTTGGTATCAACATGCGAAAGATTGTGTCAGTTTTCCTCATGCTGTTCCTTTTGAGCTTTGCTGCGGCTGCCGCAGCCGAGACGCTGACCATCTCCATGGTCGGCGACTGCACGCTCGGTCAGCAATACAAGCACCGCGGCTACAAATCCGCCTACGTGTACCGCATCGGCGAACTGGGCATGGATTATCCCTTCAGCGGCGCCGCAGACCTGTTTGCCGCCGATGATCTGACCATCGCCAACTGCGAAGGCGCCCTGACCAACGGCAAGCCGCTCTATCCCGGAAAAACCATGTCCCTCTCCGGCCCGCCGGAATTTGCGCAGATCTTCGAGCTCGGCCATGTGGACGTGTGCGGCATCAGCAACAACCACGCCATGGACTTCGGCTATGACGGCCGCAGCGACACCATCGCCGCGCTGGACAGCGTCGACATCGGCTCCTTCGGCGAGGACAAGATCTATTCCTGCGAGGTGAAGGGCGTCAAAATGGGCTTTGTCGCCCATACCTTCCCCATCACCGACAAAAAGATGGAGGAATACCGCGCCCAGATCCAGCAGCTGCGCGACGAGGGCTGCACCTTCATTGTCGCGGGTATTCATTGGGGCAAGGAGGAGAATTACAACCTCAACTCCCAGCAGATCACCAACGGCCCAAGGCTGATCGACATGGGCGCCGATCTGGTGTATGGTCACGGCCCCCACGTGTTGCAGCCCATTGAGTATTACAAGGGGCATCTGATCTTCTACAGCACGGCCAATTTCACCTTCGGCGCCAACGCCGCTCCGAAGGATGACGACACCGCCGTGTTCCAGGTGACCTTTGACATTGGCGACGACGGCACGCTGACCCCTGCGCTTTTGACCGCCATTCCCTACAAGATGCACAAAAACAAGGACTTCCGCCCCTATCCCGTCGAGGACGAGGCGGGCAAGCTCAAAATCTGGAACAAGCTGTGGCGTGAGCGCAAGCCCTTCAGCAACCTGCCCGAGTCCTTCAAAACGACCGGCGTGGTCGACTTCTCAAAGTGGACGCCGGCGTCCATCGACTGATCCCGCATCCCGCAACAGGAGGTTTCCCATGCACCTGCTTCTCACCAATGACGATGGTTTTTCCAGTCACCTGCTGCACGTATTGTGCAAGGCCGCCGCAGCGCGCGGACACAAGGTCACCGTCTCCGCCCCCGCGGCGCAGCAGAGCGCCAAGTCCCACGCCTTCACCCTGTCGACGCCGCTGATGGTCCGCCGGGGCCGGATGGAAGGCGCCGACGCCGCCTGGATGGTCGAGGGAACGCCCGTGGACAGCTGCCGCCTCGGCATGATGGCCCTGGCCGATTCGCCCGTGGATCTGGTCATCAGCGGCATCAATTACGGCTACAATGCAGGCCTTGCCACCTTCGTTTCCGGCACCGTCGGCGCGGCCCGCGAGGCTGCCTTCCAGCGCAAGCCCGCCATGGCCGTCTCCATGGATCTGAACACGCCCGAGGAAACGCTGACGTATTTCGCCGCCTACTGCATCCGGCTGGCCGAAAAGCTGATCGACTATCCCTTCCCCGACCAGGCCGTCTGCAATGTCAATGTGCCATCCGTGCCCGTGACCGCGCTGCGGGAGGCCAGGGTCTGCCCGCTGAGCCGCAACGTCTACAAGGACGATTATGAGCACCGCGTCAGCCCGCGCGGCGACGATTATTACTGGCTGGAGCCCGTCATTCCCGACGAAACGCCCACGCCGGGCAGCGACCTGGATCTGCTGGCCCAGGGGCACATCACCGTCACCTTTTTGACGCCTGAGGGCTGCGACCAGGCGGATTATGCCGATTTTCCCGTGGCGCTGTGACCGAACAAAGAACGCCGATGATCCGTGGCTGCGCGTCATTGGCGTTTTCTTGTGCTTTGATGTTTATAGTAAACCATCCGACCAGGCTCCGCCCCAGACGATCCGGCGATAATTTTCGCGATCCGTCGCGCCTTCCGTGCTGATGCACAGGATGACGGAATCCTGCATTAACCCCAGTTGCTCGCAGACCGGCCGAAGCGCAGGCGTCATCAGCAGGGTCGTCACCGCGCCGAAGGTCGACGCGCCGCTCTCGCCGGAGATAACGCGTTCATCGCCGGGCAGCGGTGCGCCCAGGAGGCGCATGCCATTCGCCGCCGCATAGTCGGGACAGGTCAGTGCGAAATCCGCATAGTCGCGCAGCAGCTCCCAGGCAATGGTGCATGGTTCACCGCAGCAAAGGCCCGCCATGATGCTGTGCATGTCCGGACCGCAGGCATGCAGCTGGCCGTCGTTGGCCTTGGCCGTGCGGAAAATGCAGTCGGCGCCGTTGGGCTCAACCACGGTGATGATTGGCTTATCTGCGCCGTAATAATCAGTCAGGAACGCCGTCACCGCCGCCGCCATGGAACCAACGCCCGCCTGCAAAAACACATGTGTGGGCTTCACATCACCCATCTGCTCCACCATTTCAGCGCCCAGCGTCGTATATCCCTGCATGATTCTGGCCGGAACCTCCTCATAGCCGGGCCATGATGTGTCCTGCATCATCACCCAGCCGTTTTCCTCGGCCAGCCGCGCCGTATAGCGTACCGTATCGTCGTAGCACATGTCCGTGATCTCGGCATGCGCACCCAATTTGCGGATGTTGTCGAGGCGCTCCTGCGCGGTCCCCTTGGGCATGAATACATGCGCCTCGCAGCCGATCCGCGCCGCCGCCCAGGCGACGCCCCGGCCATGGTTGCCGTCGGTCGCCGTGGCAAACACCGGCTTTTCCGCGCTGCCCTCATAGCTGTTCATGGCAAAGCTGCCGCCCAGCGCCTTGAAGGCGTTCAGGCCAAAGCGGTAGCTCTCGTCCTTCACATAGAGGCCCTTCACACCCAGGTATGACGCCAGCTGCGACAGCGACCGCAGCGGCGTGACGGCATACTCCGCCATGGACTGATGGAAGGCACGGACCTTCCTGGCCGCCTCCACGCCATAGGGCGTGACGTCTGCTTTGTCCGTCCGGTGCACGATGGGCGTCAGCTCAAATCTTTTCTGCATGCTTCATCCTCCGGCCTTACAGCGCATAATCCTCCGGTGTGAACGGGATCTCTGTCGCCGCCATGATCTCTGCCAGATGCTCCACTGAGCTGCATCCGAACAGCGGCAGCACCGGAAAATCACAGGTCACAAAGAACCCGACCAGCACCTGAGACAGCGTTGCATTGTACTTTTCCTGCAGTTCCCTGATCCGTGCCACAAGGCGTAGATTGGCTTCCGTATAATAGGGGCTGCCCTTCAAACGTGCTTCATTTGCACCCGCTTCCATCAGACGGTGGAAGAAGCCCTCGCACAGACCACTGTAGGGCATCATGATGTTCTGCGTGCCGCTGCGGTGGAAATCCAGCATGGCGTCATCGGCGCGAAGCATCGTGTCGTCCAGCAGCTTTCCGGCGGCGGAGGAGCCGATATTGTACAGGCATTCATTGCCTGCAAAACCCGTCAGTCCATGGTCGCGGGCATACTTGTCCGCCTCCTGCATGCGCTCAGCGCTCCAGTTTGAGCAGGCATAGGCGCGGATTTTGCCCTCCCGGCGGAAATTTTCCATGCGCTCCAGCAGCTCGCCCACCGTCTGATTCGTGTCGTCGCGGTGATAGAAGTACACGTCAATGACGTCGGTTTGCAGGGCGCGCAGGCTGGCCTCAAGGTCGGAACGCATCTCCTTTTCGCTCATGCGGCTTACATGCATCGAATAGACATGTGGATGCCCGCCCTTGGACATCAGGACGATCTCATCGCGGCGATGGGAACTGCGCAGCCACTGTCCGATCGCCGCTTCGCTCGCGCCGATGAACGGCAGGCCGTAAATTCGGGCCGTGTCGATCACATTGCCGCCGTGGTCCACAAAATAGCTCAGCAGCCGGTCTGCCTTCTCGCCCTTCCAGGCCGTGCCCGCCTTCGTGCAGCCCAGGCCAATGGGGCTGAGCATCAAATCCGTTCCGGGCAGCTTGATCGTATGCTCCATGGAATCAGCTCCTTTATCGCAGTCGTTTATACATGTGTAGGCTTGACGCTGGGCCTTCCATCCTCAAACCGGACGGTCGCGCGGGACAGCAGCCAGTTCTGTCCCCCGTCCGGGCTGCCCTGGAAAAACAGGTGCGCCGATCCGTCATCATCCATAAAGGCGTAGGGGTGGCCGGATTCGCTGGCATTCCAGGCGTCCGGTGCGCCCTCGGTCAGCAGCGCCTCCCGGCTCAGTCGGGTGAAATGGACCCCATCACCGGAGACCGCGCAGCCGATGCGCTGGGGACTGCAATTGTAGGCTCCGGCATAAAACAGGTAGACCCGGCCCGCATGGACGATGGCCGCGGGGGCCTCGATGCACTGCTGCTCCCAGGGCAGTTCCGGCTTCAGGATGGGGGCGTCGCAGTCCTGCCGCCAGGCGCCGCGGGAAAAATCGCTGTCCAGCGGCGCGGAGGACACGCCGAGCATCTGAATCTCGCCCCTGGGATCGCGGGTCGCCCAGTAGAGGAACAACCGGCCCTGATAGGCGACCACATCCGCGTCGATGGCGCGGCCAATGTTCCAGTCGCCGGTGGGCTGGATGATCGGGTTGCTGGCGTCGCGGACGAAGTGAATGCCATCATCGGACACCGCATGGCAGATGTAGTCCTTCGGGAACTGACCGTAGCTCTGATAAAACAGATGCACCCGGTCGTTCAGCACGATGGCGCCGGGGGCGCAGATGCCGCGTCCCTCCGCCGGCTGCTCGGCCTGAATCGTGCCGCAGGGCGTCCAGTTTTCCAGGTCGTCGCTTGCGGCGATGCCGATTTGCCAGCTCCCGTTCGGGTCGCTGGCGCACAGCGTCGAATAATACAGATAGGCCGTGCCGCGGAAGCGCACCACACAGGGGTCCTTCGCAAAGCTGCGGCCGCCGGGCACGATAGAACGAAACAGCATGTTCATTCCTCCTCTGTCAGTGGGTCACCGGATGGCGTCGAAAATCTCCTCCGCCAGCGTGCGGTAGCCCGTCTCGGTGAAATGCAATCCGTCGTTGGGCTGCATCACCGCCTCAGTTTCAGGGGTGATTCGCCTGCTGGCCGCCAGGTCGATCATCGGCAGCCCTGATTCCCCGGCCAGACGGCGCACGAAACCGACCGCCTCCGCCACCTGCGGCGCATATCCGCAGTTGATATAGTCCGGATTCGTGGTCGCATTGGGCGGCGTTACCAGATACAGCGTCGCCTGGGGCTGATCCGCGAGGATGTGCGCGACCAACCGGCGATAGGCGCGGTTCTCCTCGCTGTCGCCCTCGGCAGACTGGCCGCCATTGGTGCCCAGCATCAGGATAATTTTGTCCGCGCCGGTCAAGTCCAGGCCGCCCGCCTCATACCACGCCAGCATGTCAGTGGAGCGCCAGCCGCATTTGCCGTAATTTCGGACCTCCGCGCCGGTCAGCTTTTCCAGAAAGTAGGGGTAGCCCTTCTCATGGACGTTCATTACGCCGCGCACGCCCTTGATCCCATAATCGCCCTCGGTCAGGCTGTCGCCGATACAGCAGATCGTCATGGTTTACTTCCTCCGTTTTTCAGTTTTTCGCACGTTGATGGGTTCATTGTACTGTTTCGGACGCTGCTTGTCAACCGCAGAATAAATTTGATCTGCCAACCGCCTGCGGAGGTTGCCAATTTGACAATAGAATGGTATAATTTAGTTTGACTCGAGCAAAGGCAAGGAGCCGCCCCTGGGGAAGCCCCCGACGGCTTCTTCAGGCAGGCCGATCCCAGCTGAGCCGTGTTCAGCCGCTCCATGAAGGACTTTGTCCGCCTGATGGAGCAGCGCACCGGCTGCCGCTCCTGCCCCAACAACAAATAATCGGAGGAACCACAAATGAAAATCAATCCGAGACGTGTCCTGATGTCCCTGTGCGGCGTGATCATCTGTGCAATGGCGGTGGGCGTGTTCAAGATCGCCGCCCTGGGCGTCGATCCCTTCCAGTCCTTCATGGCTGGTCTGGACAAGCTGATCCCCATCCCCTTCGGCACGCTGTATGTGATCGTCAACGTGATCCTGCTCACCTTCAGCCTGGTGGCCGATCGTCACAACATCGGCATTGCCACCTTCATCAACCTGTTCCTGCTGGGTTATATTACCCAGTTCACCTATGAGTTCCTGCAGACCGTCATCGTTGATCCGTCCATGATCGTGCGTCTTTTGTGTCTGGGCGTCGGCATTGTGGTCATCTGCTTCGGTTCCGCGCTGTACATGACCGCCGACCTGGGCGTTTCCACCTATGATGCAGTCGCCATCACCATGGCCAACAAGTGGAAGCTGGGCAAATTCCAGTACATCCGGATTGCCACCGACCTGGTCTGCGTCATTCTGGGCACCGCCATCTTCCTGATGGGCGGCGGCGCCTGGGGTGAAGTGCCGACCATCGTGGGTCTGGGCACCATCATCACCGCCTTCTTCATGGGCCCGCTGATCGAGCTTTTCAATGCAAAGGTTGCCCGTCCCCTGCTGAAGAACGGGAACTAAGGAGGAACCGATGAGCCGCGAACTGATGACCGAATGGGAAGCCGTCAAGGCGCGTATTTCCTGCCGCGCTTACCAGGACAGGCGCATCGACAACGAAACGCTGTCCTTGCTTTCCGACCTCGTCGACCGTTTGAATGACGAATCAGGCCTGCACATTCAACTGCTCACCACCGACGGCCAGTCCCAGCCGCTCTTGAAGCTGGCTCCCGCCATGTTTGACGGTCCGGCGTATTCCTATGCTGCGCTGGTCGGCGACGCCGACGCCCTGTCCGGTGAAAAGATCGGCTATTATGGCGAGAAGCTGGTCCTTTACGCCACGCAGCTGGGCCTTGGGACCTGCTGGGTCGCCGGCACCTATGATCGCAGCACTGCCTGCGCTGTGGTCGGTGAGGGAGAGCAGCTTTGGTCCGTGATCCCCATGGGCTATTCTGCCGCCAAACTGCCCATCAAGCAGCGAATGATCCGTGCCAGTATCCGCGCCCGCGATCGCAAGCTGCCCCAGTTTGTCGAGTCCGATCTTCCCTTCTCCGAGCTGCCCGAGTGGTTCCGCACCGCCGTCGAGTCGGTCAGGCTGGGTCCCTCCGCCGTCAATCAGCAGCCCGTCAACTTTGTCTGGAACAAGGAGAATGTGGCCGCCAAGCTGTGGAAGCCCGCAAAAGGAATGGCGCTTATTGATCTTGGCATCGCCAAGTATCATTTTGAGGTCGGCGCCGCGTCTGCGGGCGTGGTCGGCCGCTGGCAGTTTGGGGACAACGGAGTATTTGCCAAATAAACCGACATTATATGAAAAGACCACGCAGTCCAATTCAAACTGCGTGGTCTTTTTTCAACGTCATACTCACATCAGCCGACGGTATCCCATCGCCACCAGCCACACATAGCAGCAGGTTTTGGGCAGCATCAGCATGCCGACCATCGGACTCACATCGGCCCAAAGCACCACGGGGATATAGAACAGGAAGGACAGCGTGATCGCCAGCCAGGCCCACTTGAAGCACTTGTCCGCCTCGCGTACCAGGTAGAACAGATACACGACCAGCGCGCCCAGGATCACAAACGGGATGTTGCGGTAAATTCCCCAGCTCACCGGCGAATCCGAACTGGTCCAGGCATTCTGCGGGAACAGGCACAGTGCGATACGGATTGCTGCCAGCGCCCAGACGATCCAGGACATGGCGGGCACATCCTTCTTCTGGAAATGCCGCTGCCAGAAATGATACAGCATCACATAGAAGATGGTCATGGTGATGGAGGTCACAAGGGTGCCGATACCCAGCGCCGCCGTATACCCCTCCAAGCCTGCCGGGCTGTTCAGACCGATGATACGCGGTACAAGATGGAAAGCGTCGCCGCCCACCAGTACCAGGCTCATCAAGCCGTAGAGCTTCGCGTGCTTGTCCTTGCCCGCCGTCACCAGGCGAATGCCCAGCACCAGCACCGTGATCAGATATGCCACGCAGAAAAGGGATTCCATTATTGCTCTCATGATTGTTGCTCCTTATCTTTTTTTGTTTTGCCGCGGTCATGGTGCGCTGCAATTGGTCGATGCGCTTTCGAGCACATCGTACATTGCTTCAATCCTCCTGTGCCCGCTCCATCTGGATATGGGGAATACCGTCCTCCAGAAACTCGTCCGAGATTTGGCGAAAACCGAATTTTTCATAGAAGCCGCGCGCGTAGGTCTGTGCCTCCAGGCGGATAACCCTTGCGCCAAATACCCGCTGGGCTGCCTCGATTCCGGCCTCCATCAGTTCCCGTCCGACGCCCTGCCCGCGTTCCCGCGTCACCACGCGCCCGATGGCCGCCGTTTCGCCCTGAATCCCCGCTGGCAGCACCCGCAGACAGCCTGCTACCCCCTGTCCGTCCGTCGCCCAGACGTGCAGACAATGGCGGTCCTTGCCGTCCAGGTCCTGATAGATGCACTGCTGCTCCACCACAAACACCGCCGTCCGCAATTGGAGCAGACCGTACAATTCGTCAGCCGTCAGTTCAGAAAAATGCTTGACTGTCAGCTTCACAGCCTGCTCACCCCTTTGAAAAGACCCGCTGCAAAAACGCGATGCGGTCCCGAATACACTGCTCCACAATGCCGCTTTTCAGCGCCATGTCATAGCCATGCACGGTGCCTTTGGTATCGTGAACCTCCACCGACACGCCCGCGTCCGTCATGCGCTGCGCCAGGATGTGTGCGCCGTCGCGCAGACTGTCGAACTCGGCTGTCTCAATATAGGTTTCGGACAGCTCGCCCAGGTTGTCCGCCTGCACCGGCGACCGCCAGGCCAGCGGCCCTGCGCTGGGGTCGGGGATATACATCCGGCCATACTTGTCCATGTCCTTGGAATTGCACATGGGCGTGTCGGTAAACCGGCGAATGGACTCCGTTTCGCCGCAGTTGCCCACGGCGGGATAGGTCAGCAGCTGCGCACAAGGTCCGGGCAGCCCCTTTTCCGCCGCCATGATGCTCACCGCCAGCGACAATCCGCCGCCTGCACTGTCGCCGCACACGGCGATCCGCGCCGGGTCGATCCCCAGTCTCGCCGCATTGTCCTGCAGCCATTCATAGGCTGCAAAGCAGTCCTTCGGCGCTGCCGGGAAGGGATGCTGCGGCGCCAGGCGATAATCCACAAACAGCGTGCGGCATTTCACCTCGCGGGTATAGCGCCGCGCCAGCGCATACTGATAGGGCGCCGCCGGGAACACATACCCGCCGCCATGACTGTACAACAGGCACGGCGCGTCCGGTTCCGCCTCCACTGGCGAATACAGGAGCGCACGGATCCGGTTTCCATCCGGCCCCGGAATGGACAACCGTTCCACGCGGACCTGCGCATCCGACTTTTCACGGCTGTAGAGCAGGCCCATCAAGCCCTGGAGTACCGGCAGCGTCCATCGGTTGATCGGCGGATAGATGTGCGTCAGCACCTCGAAATCAGGATGTACCTCGTATTTCATACGCCGCCTCCTTTGCGTTGCAAATTCATTGTATCATTTTTATTTGCATCCCACAAGTCGAAATTTTCGTCACTTGCAGCGTCGCCGGTTCGCCGCCAGGTTCCACAGCGGGATCAGATACAGATACACCGCAGCCAGCAGGCTGATCTGCGGCGCACCGACGGCAGCCAGCGGCACCGAACCGGCGATGGACCAGGGGATCAGCGGCGCAATGACCACCGCCGTGTTCTCAATGTCGATGGCCCGCTGCTCTTTGTCCGGCTGGCACTGCTCGCAGAGCTGATTGGTGAGCATGATGGACAGCGACTGATTGCAGGAGATGCATGCTGCCGCGATGGAAGTGAGCATCGCCGCCATGAAGGGCGATGTGCGCCGCGCCGTCGCCTCAATGCCCCGGCGAACGCCGTCGAGGATCTTCGTGTGCCGGAAAATGCCCGAATAAGCCGAGGAAATGCAGACGATCGACGCCACCCGGATCATCGACAGTACGCCGCCGCCATCCAGGATCGCCCCCACGCCGGTGTCCGCTGCGGCATAGCCATGGATCACATAGGCCAACAGCTCCGACAGCGCCGCGTGCTGCAGCACCACGCACACCGGAAGTGCCGTCACAATGCCCGCCGTCAGAGCGATTCGCACATCCACATGCAGGACCGACAGCACCACGATCGCCGCCGCTGGGAGCAGCGTGACCAGGTGAATAGTAAAAGCCGCGCCGAACATCCCCTGCAAATCCGGCAGCTCGCCCTCATGGGGCATCAGCAGGCCCATGGCGAGATAAATCACGCAGGTCAGCGCCAGCGGTACCGCCGCCGTGCGCATCATCAGGCGCACATTCCTGTAGATATCCGTTTTCGTGATGTCCGCCACCAGCAATGCGCTGCTGGACACCGGCGAGCAGCGGTCGCCGAAGAATGCGCCGGACAGGATCGCGCCGCCCGTCGCCGCCGCAGGCACGCCCAGCGCCGTGCCCATGGTCATGCAGATGACGCCCATGGTGGCCGATGTGCCAAAGGAGGTACCGGTCAGATAGGACACCAGCGAATTGAGCACGAACGCCGCCATCAAAAAGATCGACGGCCGCACGAGTGTGCCGCAGTAGCACACCAGCGTGGCAATGGTGCCCGAGCAGCGCCACAGCGCCGACAACGTGCCGATCAGAAAAAAGATCAGCAGGATCTTCCGCGCCTGCCACACCCCCGAGGCCGCCATACCTGCCAGCTGCCGCCAGCCGAGGCCCTGCCGTCTGCCATAAGCCAGAAACAACGCCAGTCCCGCCAGCAGCGCCCCCACCAGCGGCAGTCCCAGCAGCAGGCTGACCAGCAATATCACACAAAACAGAAGCAGTACACGCACTTCCGCATTCATTCGTTTCCCTCCGGGGTCCAATGACCCTTCTGTATTGAACAAGTCCGGGATATTATAGCACATCCGCAAGAGCCCGGCACGGGATACACCGAAAAAACAGCGCAAAAAAACGTGCAACGCTGCACGTTTCCAGGAGCCGATCCCCTGTCCCGCCCTCACGCGGCCGTCAATGTCCGGGAATAATGGCTCAAAATGAGCCTGCTCTGTTCATATACGCATGTAAATATGCGGGGACGAAAAAGCAATTGGCTATGGCTGTCCCGACGCCGCGGAGCCGCCGCTTTACAATGCAGCACATTCTCTGCTGCGGGAGATGACACTCGCCCGGCTGCGTTACCAACGGCTCACGTCACAGAAGCTCCGTGAGCCAATTCAGCTCCTGAATCGTCTCGTCCGTCCGGCGAAGCTCGGCTGACAGATCGTCGACCTGCTTTTGCAGCTCGCGGACAGGCACCGTGCTGGCAATGCGGATTTCCGTGCGCGAATAGCGGTCTACCTTGCTGCTGGCCGCATGCAGGAAATTGCGCATGACCGTGATCTTCTGCCGCAGGCAATCCCGGTGCGCCAGCAGATCGCTGAGAGATTTACCGTCTCGCTGCACGGCGGAATTGGTGCGGTTGATCCGCGCGATCAGCTCCTCCATACGTTCCATGATCGTATTCAGTTCTGCCAGCAGTTCCTCCGGATTTTCCTCGGGTTCATCGCCTTCCTGGACCTTTGCGTTGTCGTTCAGGCGGGTTTTGAGCTGCTCCAGACGGGTCTGAAGCGCGCTACGCTCGCTGAGTGCCGTGGCTAATTTCATTTCATTCACTCCTCTCGGTGCATCCATTATGCCACAGATTGCCCTCCGGCGCAAGTGAACCGGCAGTGCAATGTCCGATTGACACCCGCCGGACCGCCTGCTATACTGGTGCCAGCAAACCCAAGGAGGCGTTTCCATGAATCATCAGCTGCGCGCCCATGCCGATCAGATCATCGCTGAGTCCATCCATGCCGTCCAACCGGACGCCGCCGTCCGCCGTGCGCTGGCAGACGCGCATTTTCCAGGCCGCATTGTGCTGGTCGCCGCCGGGAAAGCCGCCTGGCAAATGGCCGCCGCCGCGATGGACGCATTGGGCGATCGCATTGAGCGGGGCGTCGTCTGCACCAAATACGGTCACGCGATGGGCGAATTGCCCCGCTGCATCTGCCTGGAGGGTGGGCATCCCGTGCCCGACGAAGGCTCCTTCCGCGCGACCCAGGCCGCGTTGGACGCGGTCGCCGGACTGGAAGCGGAGGATACCGTACTGTTTCTCCTGTCCGGCGGCGGCAGCGCTTTGTTTGAGAAGCCGCTGATCGCCCCCGAGGAGCTGCAGGGCATCACCAACCAGCTGCTGGCCTGCGGCGCAGGCATTGTGGAGATCAACACCATCCGCAAACGTCTGTCTGCCGTGAAGGGCGGCCGATTCGCGCAGCTCTGTGCCCCGGCGCAGGTGTATGCCATCGTGCTGTCGGACATTTTAGGCGACCCGCTGGATATGATCGCTTCCGGTCCCGCCTGTCCCGATTCCTCCACCTGCGCCGATGCGCTGGCCATCGCCGGGCGTTATCATCTGACGCTGTCCGACGAGGCCCGCGCCCTTTTGGCTGTCGAGACCCCGAAATCTTTGAACAACGTGACCACCTGCATCACCGGCAGCGTGCGTGAACTGTGCCGGGCTGCCGCAGACAGCTGCCGCCGTCTGGGCTATGAGCCGATCCTGCTGACGGACCTTCTAGACTGCGAGGCTCGCGACGCGGGACGTTTCCTGGCGTCGATCCTCCGCACACACGCGGCGGATGGGAAAAAGCTCGCCTTCATCGCCGGCGGTGAAACCGTCGTACATCTTACCGGCCACGGGCTGGGTGGCCGCAACCAGGAGCTGGCGCTGGCTGCCGGCGTGGGAATTGCCGGGCTCGCCCATGCGGCGCTGTTCAGCGTCGGCAGCGACGGCACGGACGGCCCCACCGATGCGGCGGGCGGTTATGTGGACGGCGATACGCTGTCTGCGCTGCAGCAGCATGCGCTGTCCGTTGACGACGTTCTGCGCCGCAACGACGCCTATCATGCCCTTCTGGCCGTCGGCGGCCTGATCGTCATCGGACCGACCGGCACCAATGTCAACGACGTTGCCGTGGGACTGATCGGATGATCCGGACGCGGGAAGCGACGTTTCGCACCTGCTCCTGTATAATTGCATGATTATCCATAGACCTGCCCGCCGCCATGTGGTATCCTCAGCTTGTCCAGTAAAGGACGGACAAAAGACAGGAGGATAAGCACATGGCAAAGATCACCAGCCGCCCCGGTTTCTTCGGACAGATCAATCACTACGACGAGCATGGCCGCAAGGTTGGCGAGAGCCGTCCCGGCCTCTTTGGCGGCATGATCCATTATGACAATAGCGGCCATCGCGTCGGTGAGAGTCGTCCCGGCTTCTTTGGCGGCACCAACGAGTATGACGTCCACGGACGCAAGGTCGGCGAAAGCCATGAAGGCTTTTTCGGCAAGACCAACCATTATGACGCGCATGCGCACAAGATCGGCGAGAGCCGCAACGGCCTGTTCGGCAGGATCACCGACCTGGACGACGACCCGTTTGATCGCTGACGCATTTTCGAGCCTGCCCGGATGAAAATCCGGCAGGTTTTTTTGTGCCCTGTTGGCAATCCTTGTGCAATCTGCCTGGGACACTGTATACCGATTGACAAGCATCCGTTTTCGATTTATAATAATCGCAGTAGGTTACGTTAGCCGGAAGGGGGTGCCCGATCTGTGAATGGTTTCTTCTTTGTTCGGCACGATGAGATGGATGCGCAGCCGTCGCATCCCCAGCTTGACGCCCTGAAGCTCCTGGCCAAACAGGGAAAGCTGGAGATCATGTATCAAAAAATGATGCGTGGCGCGAGCGTGTGGCTCACGCCTGCGAATAATGATGAAGATATTGAATTCTTCTATATCTGCTCCGGTATGATCCATTTTGTCGCCGGCGAATGGGAAACCACGCTGCATGCAGGCGACTGCTTCCACACCAAATCCCTTGGCTGTGAGGTCGTGCTGGACATCCTCGAGGATACAGACGTGCTTTATGTATCGACCATTCCGGTGTTTGACTCGAGCACCAATTATCAGACTGAGCTTTTCAATCTGCTGCGCCAGATCGACGAGAAGGACTCCTATACCCTGCAGCACTCGGTAAACGTGCGCAATTATACCCTCCAGCTATGGCAGATGATGCCTCACCGGCAGACCGGCGCCTATGGCGACGTAGTGGTGGCCTCGCTGTTCCACGACGTTGGCAAGATCATCATTCCCGACAGCATTCTGAAAAAGCCTGCCCGCTTCACCCCTGAGGAATATGAGGTCATCAAGACCCACGCAGCCGCATCCGGCGAGCTGTTGAGCAGTCACTTTCCCGGCAAGGCCGTCGAGTATGCCGCACAGCATCATGAGCGGCTGGACGGCTCCGGTTATCCCGGTCATCTGACCGCCGATCAGCTGTCCTTCGAGAGCCGCGTCATCGCACTGGTTGACGCCTTCGACGCCATGACCACCTCCCGCGGCTACAACACGCCCAAGCCGTTTGACGTCGCCGCGCTGGAGCTATGCTCGCTCCCCCATCTGTTTGACCATGAAATCGCTGAAAAGCTGTTGGAGCTGATCCGCAGCGATCAGCTCGTCTCCACACCTCCCGTTCGGTTCTGATCGCATTCATCGCCTGTTCCGCTGTCCGGACAGGCTTTTTTGTTCTTTCCCTGTACCCCATCCGCAAACGATTGACATTGCTTTTTCAACCGTGCTATAATTGCACCGTTTTTTATTTTCCCTTTACGAAAGGCTGATGGACATGGAGTACGGATTCTGGTGTCTGGTCCCACCCGCAGCGATGCTGATCTTTGCCATCGTGACCAAGAAGTCATTCGAGGCGCTGGTGTTCGGCTCGCTGGTCGCATTTATCATCATGCATGGCTTCGGCTTCCTCGCCCCCTGGTGCGACATGCTGCTCAGCGAGGTCAGCAACGCAGACAATGAGTACATTCTGCTGGTCTGCGGTCTGTTCGGCGCACTGATCTTCCTTTTGCGCGAGGCCCGCGGCACCGAAGGCTTCTCCCGATGGATTCTGCGCTTCTGCAAGAGCGAGCGGTCCGTCATGCTGGTATCCTCGCTGCTGGGCTGCGTCATCTTTGTGGATGACTACCTGAACATCATGACTGTCGGCACCTGCATGCGCGAGGTGTGCGACAAGCGCAGGGTCCCGCGCGAGGCATTGGCCTATGTGATCGACTCCACCGGTGCGCCCATCTGCGCACTGTTGCCCTTCTCCACCTGGTCGGTGTTTTACGCGGGTGTGTTCATCACCGAACCCGCCGTCGCCGCCCTGGGCTATGGCACCGGCCTGAACACCTATCTGCATGTGATTCCGTTCATGTTTTACCCCATCGCGGCGGTGGCGCTGGTGCTGCTGTTCTCGCTGGGCATTGTCCCCAAGCTGGGCGCCATGAAGAAGGCCTATCAGCGGGTGCAGACCCAGGGTGTGGACAAGCATGAGCCCGCTGTCAAGTCCGTCGGCCCCAACGGCGATTACACCGTCGCCGGCATGGAGGCCACGGCGGAGACCAGCGCCGTCAAATCCCTGCTGGAAAAGCCCCGCAAGACGGCGCCTCCCGGCAAGGCCATCGACTTCCTGCTGCCCATGGGTGTGCTGATCGGCGTCACGATCTATACCAGCGACATGCTGATCGCCATCGTCGCCACGCTGATGGTGTGCCTGCTGCTGTTCCTGCCGCGCCGCCTGATGACCTTCAGCCGCTTCGGCGAACTGTTCATCCAGGGCTTTGCGGACATGCTGCCCGTGCTGGCAATCCTGCTGGCGTCCTTCCTGGTGCGCACGGCCTGCGGCGAGATGAACCTGTCCGGCTATGTGATCTCGCTGGTCCAGCCCTTCCTGAACGGTGCGGTGCTCCCCGCCATTGTGTTTCTTCTGCTGGCGGCGCTGACCTTCATCACCAGCTCGTTCTGGGGCATCGAGGTCATCGCGCTGCCTATCGTGGTGCCGCTGGCGGTGTCCCTGGGCGGCAATCTGCTGCTGACCCTGGCCGCAGTCGTCTCCGGCGGCGTATTCGGCAGCCATGCCTGCTTCTACTCCGACGCGACGGTCCTTTCCTCCGCCACCTGCGAGATCGACAACATGGACCATGCCGTCACCCAGGCGCCTTATGCAATCCTTGGTGCGCTGCTGGCCGCAGGTCTGTATCTGATTTTCGGCCTGATCCTGTGAATCAATCTCACCTGTTTTCTATCCGGCAGGCTGTCCATGCAGCCTGTCTTTTTGTTTTAGATTCGTTCTTTCCCCAACTTTCGATTGACGCAATCTTCCAAGCCAACTATAATCATGAGGGCAGTTCTTGTCTGCCAACCCGCAGATTCAGGAGGGAAGCTTATGTCTTTTCAGGATAAAGTCGTGGTCGTCACCGGCGGCGGTCACGGCATCGGTCTGTGCATTGCGCAGGAGTTTGCCAAGGAGGGCGCCAGGGTCGCCGTCATCGACGCCGCGCCGGGTGAGCATTATGTGGGCGACGTCGGCCAAAAGGATGTCCTCGAGGCTTTTGCCGCCCAGGTCGTCGCCCAATACGGTCATGTGGATTATCTCATCAACAACGCTCCGCCCATGATGAAGGGCATCGACGACTGCACCTATGAGGAGTTCCAGCAGGCGTTGGCCGTGGGCGTGACCGCGCCGTTCTATCTGACCAAGCTGTTCCTTGCGCACTTTGCTCCGGGTGCGGCAGTCGTCAATATTTCTTCTTCCCGCGACCGCATGAGCCAGCCGCAAACCGAGAGCTATTCCGCGTCCAAGGGCGGCATTTCCGCACTGACCCACGCAATGGCAGTGAGCCTGGCGGGCCGGGTGCGCGTCAACTCCATCTCGCCTGGCTGGATCGACACGGAGTACCGTGTGTATGAGGGACCCGACGCCGCTCAGCAGCCCTCCGGCCGCGTCGGCAACCCGCTGGACATCGCCCATATGGCGCTGTTCCTGTGCTCGGACAAAGCGGGCTTCATCGACGGCGAGAACATCACCATCGACGGCGGCATGACCAAATTGATGGTCTATCACAACGACTGCGGCTGGTCGCTGGAGGTGTAAGCAGATGGAGAATTTCACCTTTGCGCTCAACGCGACCATTCCGGTGTTCCTCATCATTCTGCTGGGCTGGTTCCTCATGCGCACGAAGCTGTTCAACGAGGGCTTCACCAAGGTCGCCAATCAATACGTGTTCAAGTGTGCGCTGCCCATCAGCCTGTTCATGTCCATCGTGAAGATGGACTTCTACAGCGATTTCAACCCGCTGTTCTGCCTGTTCTGCTTTGCGGCGACGAGTGTCATGTTCCTGGGCGTATGGGCCGTTACATGGCGCTTGATGAAGGACCGGAGCATGATCGGCGCCTTTGCCCAGGCGGCAGTCCGCTCCAGCGCTGCCATTCTGGGCGTGGCGCTGGCGACCAATATCTACGGCAATGCGGGCATGGTACCCATGATGATCGTCGCAGCCGTGCCGTTCTTCAACGTGTACGCCGTACTGATCCTGACCTTCTCTCCGCAGGTGGACGACGAAGGACGGCTGCTGCCACCGGATACCCGCGGCGGCTCCATGATCAGGAAGGCGCTGGTGGGCGTCGTGACCAACCCGATCATCATCGGCATTTTGCTTGGCCTGCCCTTCGCGCTGCTCCGGCTGCCGCTGCCGACCATTCTGAGCTCGACCCTGACCACCATCGGCAACACAGCCTCCCCCATCGGTCTGCTGGTGGTCGGCGCAGGCTTCTCCGGCGCAGAAGCGCTCAAAAAGTGGAAGCCTGCCGCGCTGGCCTCGGCCATTAAGCTGTTCCTGCTCCCGGCGGTCTTTCTTCCGCTGGCGGCGCTCCTGGGCTTCCGCGAGAGCCAGATGATCGCCATCCTCATCATGGTCGGCTCACCGACCACGGTGGCCTGCTACGTAATGGCAAAGAGCATGCACGGCGACGGCGTGCTGACCTCCAATGTGGTGGTGCTGACCACGCTGCTTTCCTCGGTGTCGATCACCTTCTGGCTGTTTCTGCTGCGCACCTTCGGGCTGGTGTAAGATCTCGATCAAAAAAGCTGCCGGGCAATTGTCCCGACAGCTTCTTTCGTTTACTTTTGTCCGTCCGCCTGCTGACCTTTGCCGACTACATAGATGCTCAGGCAGACCAGCACCAGCGCGATCCCGTAACGAACCAGCGGCGCATCCGCCGCCGAGCCCAGCATGATGATGCCCAGCAGCACGCCGAAAATCGGCTGCAGGAACATGTACACCGCCACGCGGGACACCGGGTTCACGCGCAGCAGCAGTGCCCAGATGGTGTACGCCACCGCCGACAGCATCGCCAGGTACAGCAGCACGCCGACCGCACCGAGCGAAACCGTATGGAAGCGTCCGCCCGCAGCCAGGCCGCCCAGGATCATCACCAGACCGCCGAACATGAACTGCCAGCCGCTCATGGCGACCGGGTCCTCCTTCTGGCCATAGCGCTTGATGAGGCCCGCGCTGCACGCCGACGCACACATCGAAAGGATCAGCGCGCCCTCGCCCGTCAGGCTCATGGAGGCGTCGATGCCGGAGCCATCCAGGTTCACGATCGCCACGCCGATAAAGCCGACCACGCCGCCCAGCCACTTGAGCTTGTTCATGCGCTCCGAGCGGAAGATGTAGCTGGCGATCAGGATCGATACGAACGCGCCCAGGCCCTGGATCAGCGAAGCCTTCACACTCGCCGTGTTCGCCACGCCGATATAGAAGAACACATACTGCGCAACGGTTTGCACCAAGCCCAGCTTGACCACGTTCGGCCAGTTGGCCTTGGCCGGACGGACCAGCCGCTTCTGCGGGATGCTGGCAAGCAGGATCGTCAGTGCGCCGGCCAGGAAGAACCGGCAGCCTGCAAACAGGATCTGCGTCGCAGTCTGTCCCGACTGGATGTCAAATAGCCGATAACCCAGGTTGATAAAAGGGATCGCGCTGCCCCAAAGCAGGTTGCACAGGCAGGCCAGCAGCGCCGCGATCAGCGGCCGCGCCAGCTTCGATTGCTTTTGTTCCATCATCATTCTCCTCAGCGATGACCATTTTGAACCGTCATCAGGGTTTGATTCGACCCGCTGCCTGCCATTTCCTGCTTTCATGGTAATTCCATCGCCGTTTGCAGGAGTGATGGCATTTCAAGGCGAATCAACTATCAAAATGGATCATTATCTATCAGCTGGAAAGGATGAAAAAACATGGCTTTCCCGAAGGGATTTTTGTGGGGCGCTGCCAGTGCCGCTTATCAGGTCGAGGGCGCGTATAACGAGGACGGCAAGGGGCTTGGCATCTGGGATGCGCTGAGCGCCGGGCATGTGGCCCACGGCGATACCGGCAATGTGGCCTGCGATCATTATCACCGCTTCCGCGAGGACGTCGCCATTATGAAAGATCTGGGCCTGCAATGCTACCGCTTCTCCGTCAGCTGGCCGCGCGTTATGCTCGCGCCCGGCGTCATCAACGAGAAGGGTCTGCAATTCTACAGCGATCTGGTGGACGCGCTGCTGGAGGCCGGGATTGAGCCCATGTGTACTGTATTCCACTGGAACCTGCCCATGTGGCTGCATGAGAAGGGCGGCTGGCACAACCCGGAGACGGCCGACGCCATGGCCGAGTACGCTGCCGCGCTGGCCGACCGCCTGTCCGACCGTGTGAAGTACTGGATGACGCTGAATGAGCCCGCCTGCTTTATCGGCATGGGCTACATCACCGGCAATCACGCACCCTTTGAGAGCATGCTGGGCCAGTCCGACGCAGAGGTCGGCGCTGCCCTTGGCGAATTGACCCGCGTCACGCTCCTGGCACACGGCAAGGCTGTGCAGGCCCTGCGCACCCACGCGAAACAGCCGCTGCAAATCGGCATGGCCCTCAACGGCGGCATCACCACGCCTGTGGATGAAACGCCGGAAGCCATCGAGCAGGCCCGCGCTGAAACCTTTGGCAGCGAAGCCGGCTTCTTCCAGGTGAACTGGTGGGCCGACCCGGCCATTCTCGGCACGGTGCCGGACATGCTGGCGGGTGCATTGAGCGATGAGGATCTGGCCGTCATCCATCAGCCGCTGGATTTCTTCGGCTTCAACTGCTATTACTCTTCCAATTATATGGACTTCCGCGGCCCGAACCCCGCCGTGAAGCCGGGCATGCCCCGCACGGCCATGGGCTGGCCCATCACGCCCGAGGCCCTGTACTGGGCGCCGCGCTTCTTCCATGAGCGCTACGGCCTGCCTTATCTGCAAACCGAGAACGGCATGGCCAATGTCGATTTCGTGATGCGCGACGGCCAGGTCCACGACCCGCAGCGCATCGAGTACCTGGCCGGATACCTGAGCCAGCTCCAGCGTGCCGCCGAGGAAGGCATCCCCATGGTCGGCTACTGCTACTGGTCGCTGCTGGACAATTTCGAGTGGGCCGAGGGCTACGACAAGCGCTTTGGCCTGGTACATGTTGATTACGCGACGCAGAAGCGCACCATCAAGGATTCTGCCCGCTGGTATGCCGAGGTCATCAAGGTCAACGGCGTCGAGGCATAAGGTTCTGGACCGTTGAAAATTTCGCGCCTTGGGCGCGTCCAAGGCGCCGCCCTTGACCCCTTTCTGCACCGCACTCGTCTTTCTCCGACGACTTGAACGCGCATGGGGGGATGGCATGTTTCTTCGTTGAAGTTAGAAAAAGTCGATTATTCAGGGGCCCAAATCCCTGATCAATCGACTTATTCTTGTGGGTTGATTGCGTCCGCAGCGTTGAAGTTTGTGGTGCTGACGCCATTTGTTGTCCGTTTTCAGACTTCGACGTCAACAAGGATGACGTCGTCGCCGATCTTGCAGATGTTTTCCCAGGGGATCACGATGCCGGCACGCTCGCCGCGCAGAAAATCAAGCAGATTGAATGCCCCAGGCACGACAATCGCCGTGATCTGCCCATTCCCCTCGCAGAATTCCAGGTCCATCGCCTTCCCAAGACTGGCGCCGTCGCGCGTATTGATCACATTTTTCTGCTTCAATTCCCCCAAAGTCATCCCGACCACCTCACGCGCATCTTATGCCGCCCTCCCACAGAAAATTCCCCCTGTCCCACAAATCCCAAACCTCCGCCCCACACAACCTGCACACAAAAACTGATTGGTCAAGGGTTGGGTCCCTGACCAATCAGTTTTTGCAATCTTCAACCAAGTCACATGCTGTAATCCCCAAGCGCACATAAGCCGCCGGAGAAAGACAAGCATGCCGCAGAATGGGTCAAGGGGCAACACCCCTGCTTACTTCAAGAACCCGTTAATAATCTGTTCTTCGGCTTCTTCCTCAGTCAGACCGAGCGTCATCAGCTTGATGATCTGCTCGCCGGCGATCTTGCCGATCGCGGCTTCGTGGATCAGGGAGGCGTCGAGGTCGTTGGCCTCGAGCTGGGGAACGGCCAGAATTTTGGCACGATCCATAATGATGGCGTCGCACTCGGTATGACCGGTGCAGGGCGCATTGCCGGTGATGCGGGAGTCGAAGCGCTGATAGGAATCGTCGCGGGCCACAGAGCGCGACACGACGTCGGCGCTGGCGCCTTCGCCATTCAGTTCCGTCACATACACGCTCTCGGCGTGCTGTTCACCGTGCGTCATCAAGCGCTCGCGAACCACCAGCTTGGCGCCCGCAGCCAGCTCCGCCTTCGTCGTGCGGACCGTCGAGTCCACGCCGCGGATTTGAACCATCTCCATCTCCATGGAGCTGCCCTCATCCATATGCACCTCGGTCACCGGATTCAGGATGCGCTTACCGGTACCAGTTCCCTGGCCATAATGCTTCTCCACATAGCGGACATGCGCATTCTTTTCCACGAAGAAGCGATGCACGCCGTCGTGCTGGGAATCATGCCCGCCGCAGTTGTCAATACCGCAGCCGGCCACGATCACCACATCGCTGCCCTCGCCCACATAGAAATCATTGTACACCGTCTCCTTGATGCCGCTCTTGCTGAGCACCACGGGGATATGCACGCTCTCATTCTTTGTGCCGGGCTTGATGTGGATGTCAATGCCGGACTTATCTTCCTTGGTCACAATGTCAATATTGGCCGTGGTGTTGCGGCCCGCCAGCTCGCTGTTGGCGCGGATGTTGAACGCGCCCTCGGGGATGCTGTGCAGGTCAGCGATCTCCTTCAGCATCTGCATTTGCAGTTCATCAATCTTGACCATGCTCACACCTCCTGTGCAAGTTTGACGCAGCTGCCCACCGCAGACGTCGTGCCCATCAGTTCAGGCAGCACTTCCTCACGGGTGCCCTGGCGCGAGATCTGACCGGCAGTCAGCACCACGATCTCATCGGCGATGTTCAGGATGCGCTCCTGATGCGAGATGATCAGGATCGAGCCATCATTGTTCTTCTCGCGCATGCGCTCAAACACGCGGATCAGGTTCTGGAAGCTCCACAGGTCGATCCCCGCCTCCGGCTCGTCAAACACAGACAGCTTCACACCGCGGGCCAGCACCGTCGCGATCTCGATGCGCTTCAGCTCGCCGCCGGACAGGCTGGCGTTCACCTCACGGTTAATGTAGTCCTTCGCGCACAGGCCGACCTCGGACAGATACTGGCAGGCGTCGGCAGGCGACAGGCGCTTGCCCGCCGCAATGCGGATCAGGTCCAGCACCTGAATGCCCTTGAAGCGCACCGGCTGCTGGAACGCAAAACCCACGCCCAGCTTCGCACGCTCCGTGATCGACATGTTCGTGATGTCCACGCCGTCCAGCAGGATCTGGCCCGCCGTGGGCTTCTCAATACCGGCGATCAGCTTCGCCAGCGTCGACTTGCCGCCGCCGTTCGGACCCGTGATCACCACAAATTTGCCATCCTCCACCGTCAGATTGACGCCTCGGATGATCTCCTTCGCTCCCTTTTCGTCCGCCACATCGAACGCAATATTCCTTAATTCAAGCATATATGTCACCAGATCCTTTATTTCCTAAATACATTGGCGATTGTAACACACCCTTCATGCCATGTCAACCGTCAGGAGTATTATGTACAGATTGTGTGCGATTGATTCCGGGGAGCATGGTCCGTGACCCATACTGCCATGCGAAAGCTCCGATGGCACTGCAAAAAAGGCGAATCACTCAAGGGCTCAATCCCTGATCGATTCGCTCAAAAAATGGTTCGCAGCGGAATTATCCCCGCACCAATACGCCCTCCCGCTCCTCCAGCCGGTGGAAGCAGGGACGCTCCTCAAGATGCGCGTTGGGACTGTGAAGCGTCATATAGATTTGGCCGTCGAGTGCGCGGAAAACCATGCCATGACCACCGTCCTCGGTGAACAGAGGCGTAGATTGGATGAAGCAGCCGTCGATATCGCCGTTGTCGGAGATCGCGACGCCCTCGGTATAGCCGGTAGCGGAGAAGGACGCCCAGAGACATTCAAGCGTTCCAGCGGCAGTCCGCCAGAGGAAGGGACCATCCGTCACTTTGCTTCCGTTGCCGCGGACATCACGGGCCCACGCTGCCGACGACGCGCGGAAAAGCAAGCGCGGCGCAGCCGCAGCGGCCCGCAGGTCCTCCGTCAGCGGCATCGCACAGATCTCGCCGTCGCCCACCTGGACCCACTCATGGCAAAACACCATGTATGGTCTGCCGTCCTTCGATACATAGAACGTGCCGTCCAGGCACTCCCAGTCGTGCGGCGTCACCGGCCCGTCAGAGTGCGGAACAAACGGTCCGACCGGGGTGTCCGCGCTCAGGATCGCCGTGCCGCGGCACACCTGCTCGTTCTTGAAGCTGGCAAACATGTAGAACCTGCCGTGCCAGACATGCACCTCCGGCGCCCAGTAATTGCGGTCAGCCCAGAAGGTGCCGTCATTGTGGAAGCACTCGATGGGCCCATCCCAGTCCTCCAGATCACGGCTGACATACACGTCGAAACCGTCAGCGGGGCCCCAGCAGGTCTCGCCGCGGGTGCCATACAGATAATACTGGCCGTCATGTACCAGCACAAAAGGATCGCGGATATTGATGTCTGTGCGTTTCATCGTATTTCCTCCCGTGAAGGTTCGTTTGCAGAACTCAATAAATATTATAATCCATGCGCGCACGAATGTCAAAAGGTGCCGAAAACCAGCCGGCTGGCATCCGCTTGTCCGATCAATCCGTCAACGCACGTCGCGCGCCGTGGGTCGGCATGGTCTAAAACAATCATGACATCCCGGTTTATACGAAAAAATGCACAATTTCTTGACCGTATTTCCCGATTTATGTTATACTCTCTATAATAAATAAAGAACACTGAAGCGGAGGTCAGCATCATGTCCGAGGAAACGAAAGTGCAGCAGGCAGAAGAAAAGAAATCCATTTTCCGCAAGAAATCACTGGATCGTATTTCATCGCCGGAGGAGCTGGACGGCTACCTGGCGGTGACCGGCCCCGGCGTGTGGCTGCCGCTGATCACAGCGGTATTTCTGCTGATCGGCTGTCTTGTCTGGATGACCTTCGGCCAGATCGAGACCACGCTCGGCGTGGCCGTGGCCGCGACCGACCAGGGCACGGTCTGCTATGTTCCCTATCATCACGCGGACTCGGTAAAAAATTCCGGTTCCGTGCGCATTGCCGATCACACCTATCCACTGGCCGACGTGGGCTTTGCTCCGCAGGTCGTCAACGAGGAGCTTGACGAAAGCCTGCGCCGGGCAGGCAATCTGTCGATGGGCGACCTGGTGCTGCCGCTGAAGGTAGACGGCAGCTTCATGACCGGCTTCTATTCCGGCGAGGTCGTGGTCGAGACGCTGAACCCCATCCGGTTCATCATCAACTGACGGAGGGCAGCAGCGCATGAAAACGAAAAAACCAATCAAACAACTGCTGGAAAAAGGCGTGGCAAAGGTGCCGGTGGTGATGCAGCTGGAGGCCACGGAATGCGGTGCGGCGTCGCTGGCGATGATCTGCGCCTACTTTGACCTGTGGCTGCCGCTGGAAAGGACACGCCAGGACTGCGCCGTCTCCCGCGACGGCTCCAGCGCAAAGAATATCGTGCTTGCCGCCCGGAGCTACGGCCTCAAGGCCAGCGCCTTTTCGGTGGATGTGGAGAGCCTGCGTGAAGAAGGCCCCTTCCCCTGCATCCTGCACTGGGGATTCAACCATTTTGTGGTGCTGGACGGCTTCAAGGGCAATTTTGCCGTCATCAACGACCCGGCCCGCGGTCTGGTTCGGGTGCCCATGGACGAATTTGACGAGAAATTCACCGGCATCTGCATCGTGTTGGAGCCGACGGAGGCTTTCCAGCCCGCAGGCAAGCCAAAGTCCGTCCTGGCTTTTGCACGCCAGCGACTCCGTGGCACGGCGACGGCGGTGGCCTTTGTGGTGCTGACGACGATGGTCGTGTCGCTGCTGTCCGTCATCGAGCCGGGCTTCTCCCGTGTGTTCATCGACCGGCTGCTTTCCGGCGCAGATCCGGCCTTCGCCAGGGGATTCTTCCTGCTTTTTGGCGCGTTCGTGGCGCTGAAGATCTTCATCCTGTGGCTCCAGCGGATCTACTCTGTCAAGATCGAGGGCAAGATGGCCGCGGTAGGCAACGCCTCCTATCTGTGGAAGGTGCTGCACCTGCCCATGCATTTCTTCAGTCAGCGCCTGGCCAGCGACATTGCCGACCGCAAGACCACCAACGCCTCTATTGCCCAGACGCTGATCAACACCCTCGCGCCCCTCGTGCTGGACGCAGCGATGATGATTTTCTATCTCGTCGTGATGAGCCGCTACAGCATATCATTGACGGTGGTGGGCATCACATCGGTGGTGCTGAATCTGTTCATGTCGCGCTATATCTCGGAAAAGCGCGTGAACATCATGCGTGTGGCCACCCGCGATTCGGGCAAGTTGTCCGCAAGCACGGTGAGCGGCATCAACATGGTGGAAACGCTCAAGGCCTGCGGCGCAGAGGACGGCTATTTCGAGAAATGGGCCGGTCTCCAGGCCAGCGTGAACCAGCAGCAGGTCTCCTATGCCCGCCTCAACCAGTATCTCGGCCTGATCCCGGCGCTGATCTCCGGGCTGACCAACGTGCTGGTGATGGCGCTGGGCGTGGGGCTGGTTTTGCAGGGCAGCTTCACCGTCGGTATGGTGATGGCCTTCCAATCGCTGCTGGCCTCCTTTGTTTCCCCCGCCATGTCCCTCATCGGCGCCGGTCAGAGCATTCAGGAGATGACCGCGCAGATGGAGCGTCTCGACGACGTGATGAATTATCCCGATGACCCGGTGTTCACCGCTGAGAAGGCGCCCAAGCCCCACACCGGCAAGCTCAGCGGCAATCTCGAATTGAAAAACGTGACCTTTGGCTATTCGCGTCTTGCCAAGCCGCTGTTGACGGATTTCAGTCTGACCCTATCACCCGGCAAGAAGGTAGCCTTCGTCGGCCCCTCCGGCTGCGGCAAGTCCACGCTGGCCAAGCTGATTTCCGGCATGTACCGCCCCTGGTCCGGCGAGATCCGCTTTGACGGACTGCCGATCGAGGCCATCGACCGCGAGACCTTCACCGGCTCCGTCGCGGTGGTGGACCAGGATATCAACATGTTCGACGACACCATCTCGGCCAACATTAAAATGTGGGACAAGTCCATCGAGGATTTCGAGATGATCCTGGCGGCCCGCGACGCCTGCATCCATGAGGATGTGATGATGCGCGACGGCGGCTATGCCCACAAGCTGCTGGAGGATGGCAAGGATTTCTCCGGCGGTCAGCGTCAGCGCCTTGAGATCGCCCGCGCCCTGGCCCAAGAGCCGACGATCCTCATCATGGACGAGGCCACCGCCGCGCTGGACGCCAAGACGGAATACGACGTGATGAAGCGAATCACCGACCGCGGCATCGCCTGCATTGTGATTGCACACCGCCTGTCCACCATCCGTGACTGCGACGAGATCATCGTGCTGAACAAAGGTCAGGTGGTTGAGCGCGGTACCCATGCGGAGCTGCTGGCCAATAACGGCCTGTATGCCGAGCTGGTGTGCAGCGAGTAAGGAGGTGTCGACATGAGTTGGTTTGACGATCAGATCGCCTTTGAGAAGCTCAAGGACGACGAAGCGCTCTCCGAGGCGTATATCAACATTGCCGGCGCCGTGGTTGGCCGCCGCATTCAGCAGGCCTGGCAGGATGAGAGCGTCGCCGCACGCAACGCCCTTGAAGACATCTGCAAGTATTATCGCGTGAAGCCCCGCGAGATCCCAGAGACCATCACGGAGCTGACCGCACAGCTGGACTATGCGCTTCAGCCGTGCAGCGTTATGCGCCGCAGTGTGAAGCTGCGCAAGGGTTGGCATCGGGACGCTGTGGGCACCATGCTCGGCGTACGCACCACTGACGGCAAGGTGGTCGCTTTGATCCCCCGCAAGCTCGGCGGCTATGCCTACCGTGACCCGGACTCCGGCCGCGAGGTACCTATTACAGGACGCAATGAGCAGCTCATCGACCCGGATGCGCTGGTCTTTTATCGCCCCTTCCCCCTGCGCGCCATCACCATCCGCGATTTGATCGACTATCTGCGCACGTCGCTGGATTTCGTCGATTTCCTCTGGTACTTCGTGGCGATGGCGCTCATCACCGGTATGGGCATGCTGCTGCCCAAGCTGACCAACGTGCTGTTCTCCACCATCGTTGAGTACAGCAGCTATCAGCTTCTGGCGGCCATCACCGTGTTCATGGCCAGCCTGACGGTGACACGGCTGCTGATGGGCGGCATCCGTGCGCTGCTGCTCAGCCGCATCAACACAAAGCTGAGCATGAACGTGGAGGCCGCGTCGATGATGCGCCTGTTCTCCATGCCCGTCGATTTCTTCCGCAATTACACGGCGGGCGAGTTGAGTCAGTACGTGGGCTACCTCAACAGCCTGTGCGGCTCGCTGGTGTCGACGGTGTTTTCCACCGGCGTGACCGGCCTGTTCTCCCTGGTGTATATCACACAGGTGTTCCAATACTCCCCGGCCCTGGTGCTGCCCGCACTGGCCATCATCATCGCAACCTTTGTTTGGGGCATGCTGTCGGTGATGATGAAGCTGCGCATCAGCCGTGAGACCATGGAGCTGACCGCCCGTGAGAGCGGCATGGTGTATTCCGTCGTCAGCGGCATTCAGAAGATCCGCACCTGCGGCGCAGAAAAGCGTGCCTTTGCCCGCTGGGGCAATCTCTACGCCAAGGAAGCGCAGTTGATGTACTCCCCGCCCGCGCTGTTCCTGCTGGGCGACGTCGTGACCGCCGCCATCGGCCTGATCGGCACCATCGTCCTGTTCTATCAGGCCGTCGCCACACAGATGAATGCCGCGAATTATTACAGCTTCACCGCCGCCTATGGCTATATTTCCGCCGCCTTCACCGCCATGGTCAGCATCGCCCAGACCGTCGCAGACATTAAGCCCACGCTGGAGATCATCCGTCCGCTGATGGACGCCAAGCCCGAATTGCAGGAGGACAAGGAAGTCGTGACCCGCGTGTCCGGCGCGATCGAGGTCAGCCATGTTTCCTTCAAGTACGACCCCAAGTCCGACCGCCGCATCCTCGATGACATCTCCTTCCGCATTCGCGCGGGTCAGTATGTGGCCATCGTCGGCGAATCCGGCTGCGGCAAATCGACGCTGCTGCGCGTGATGCTGGGCTTTGAAAAGCCCCAGCGCGGCGCGGTGTATTACGACCGGAAGAACATCGATTCGGTGGACTTGAAATCGCTGCGGCGCAAGATCGGCGTGGTGATGCAGAACGGCAAGCTGATCTGGGGCGACATTTTCTCGAACATCACGATCTCCGCGCCGTGGCTGAAGCTGGAGGACGCATGGGAGGCCGCTGAGATCGCGGGCATTGCTGACGACATCCGCGCCATGCCCATGGGCATGAACACCATCATTCAGGAGGGCAGCGGCGGCATTTCCGGCGGCCAGCGCCAGCGCCTGATGATCGCCCGCGCCATCGCGCCCAAGCCGAAGATCGTCTTTCTGGATGAGGCCACCAGTGCCCTGGACAACATCACCCAGAAGCGCGTCTCCCAGGCCATGGACAAGATGCGCTGCACCCGCGTGGTCATCGCTCACCGCCTGTCCACCATCCGTCAATGCGACCGCATCCTGTTCCTCAAGGACGGCAAGGTGGCCGAGGACGGCACCTATGAGGAACTGATCCAGAGGGACGGCCTGTTTGCCGAGCTGGTCAAGCGGCAGATGGTGAACGCGGAGTAAACAGATCGCAGTATTTGGAAAGCAGACTGTTCCCAAACAACAAACAGCAGAGAAAAGGCCTTGCTCCCATTGAATTCGGAGCAAGGCCTTTTTCTGTTCTGCCAGGATGATCAATGCCTTTTTTGAGGCACATCAAATCTTCTTTTGGATCGTGACAATATTCTGGCCGTCAATGCGGTCATATGCAAACAAATCCATGCTTTTCTTCACCATGAAGATGCCCAGACCGCCGATGCCGCGCTCCTCTGCGGACAGGGTAACGTCCGGGTCCTCCTTCAGCAGCGGATCGAAGGGAATGCCCCAATCACGGAAGCTGAGGGTGATGGTTCGCGTGGCCGGATCGAAGTCAAAGCCGATCACCGCATCGCCGTGGTCCGGCTCGTAGGCATAGCTGGCAATATTCACATACAGCTCCTCCACGGCGACCATCAGCTGCATCTGGGCACGCGGGGGGCACTCGCAGGCCTCCAGCTGCTCCTCAACAAATGCGTTGACTTTATCGAGACTCTCCTGGGTCGCAAGCAGTCGAAGTTCCGTCATGACTGGGCACCTCCCTGTCCGTAAAAATCGAAGCCAAGCATGGTAATATCATCAAACTGTGGCGCGTCGCCCACGAAATTATTGATGTTCTTCCGAAGTGCCGTCAGCAGGCTCTGAAGATTCAGATCCTTGTTGGCATTGAGTGCCGCAAGCATACGCTCGGAACCGTACAGCTCATTCTCAAGGTTGGTGGCCTCAGGCACGCCGTCGGTATAGACAAAGAGACGGTCGCCGGGGAACAGCTCAAACTCGTGCTCGCGGAACTTCACGCTATCCATCACCGCCACGGCGGGCGAATGACGATACTTGACCAGCTCGAAATCGCCGTTCGCGCGGCGAATGACAGGGTCCTCATGACCCGCATTGGCGGCGATACCCTTGCCGGTAGTCACGTCGATGATCGCGATCCAAACCGTCACAAACAGCATCGTGCGGTTATTTTCACACAGCATGGCGTTCACATCCGCCAGCACCTGGGCGGGGCTGCCGCCGGCCTGGGCGCGATTCTTCATCAGCGTCTTGGCCACGACCATAAACAGCGCCGCGGGCACGCCCTTGCCAGATACATCCGCCATCACCAGCGCCAAGTGTTTGTCATCCACAAAGAAGAAATCGTAGAAATCGCCGCCGACCTCCTTGGCAGGATTCATGGTGGCATAGATGTCAAACTCCGTGTTGTCCGGGAAAGCAGGGAAGATACTTGGGAGCATATTCGCCTGGATCTCGGTGGCGATGTGCAGCTCCGCGCCGACGCGCTCCTTCTCCGCCGTGATGGACCTGATATCGTGGATGTACTCGTTGATCTCGTTCTCCATGGTCTGCATGGAGGAACTGAGGCGGCCGATCTCATCCTTGTTCTTGATATTCAGGCTGGCAAAGATATTCTCGTTGTTCTGGCGCGCGCTGACGAAGATGTAAGCCGCGCGGGCGATCTTCTTGATGGGATGCACGATGAGCTTGTCCACGGAGAACAGGCACAGGGGCATCAAACACAGCGTGATCACCGCCAGCATGACCGTGATGTTCAGCAAATATTTGTAGCACTGGGTCATGACCGCGTTCATCGACACGTCCACACAGGCGTCAGCGATGACATGACCCGTAGTGTCGCTGGTGATCCGCGCAACAGCGGTACATAGCCAACCGTATTCGGGATAATGGGTCACGAAAGGTGGGATGAACTCATAACCATTTTTGAGGCGGATCAGATGCTCCTGGTGGATCGATTCGATCCATCCAATGGGGGTCGCGTTCCCATAAAGGGAAGCGTCCATGATATAATACGCCACCTCATTGTCCAGGTCTGTGAGCGTGATATACATATATCGGGCGTCGTTGAGCAGCGCGAGTTCTCTAAGACTCTCCTGCATCTCACGATAGCCGTCCATCTCGTAGATCTCATTAAACAGCGCGTAGTACGCCGTCCGTTCTCTCACAGACATGTTGTGCAGGTCGGGTGGGCCGCCATGCTTTTCGACGTAGGCCTTGTAAATCGCCTCAGCCTTGACCGCATAGGTTTCCAGCAGGTCCGGGTCCACCAGCATGGACTCGGTGTTGGCCAGGCTCTGCGTGAAATCCTGGTATTCTTGCTGCATGGTGTTGGAATGAACGCGGAAGCTGACATAAATCGAAATAAACGACAGCACAAAACCAAAGGCCAGCACCATGGCGAAGGTCTTGGCGCGCAGCGATTTCCTCATCATGGGTATCCCCCTCAACGCCTGTACGGCGAAAAGAGCCGCATCTCATGATGCAGCCGCTTGGTCCGCCAATCGTCTTACTCTTCCTCGATGTTCAGGATGTCGATGAAGCCGGTCACCTCGAAAATATCCATAATATCAGCGCTGCAATGACGGATGGTCATGGTGCCCTGCTGATTCATGGTCTTTTGGGCGACCAGCAGCACGCGCAGACCTGCGGAAGAAATGTACGCCAGGTCTGCCAGGTCAAAGGTCAGCTTGGTCACGCCGGGCAGCGAAGCAGTCAGCTCCGTCTCCAGCTGGGGCGAGGTGTTGGTGTCCAGGCGGCCCTCCAGGGCGATGGTCAGCTCGGTGCCGTTCACAGTCTTGTTAATCTGCATAATCTGTTCCCTCCGTCTGTAGTACGCGGTACGCCGCATGCGCGGCGCATAATGCTTCACTTCATTATAGCACATTATTTATGGTTGTTCAACCATGGTTTCTGCCAGCGGATCGGCAATCTCCTCCACCGCGCCTTCCCGCACGCGATAGCAGCGGTCACAAATGGCCAGCAGCGAGGGCCGGTGAGTGATCACCAGGCAGGTGACGCCGCTTCGGGCCGCGCGCAGGTTTTCCATGATGCGGCGCTCAGTCTCCATGTCCAGACTGGCACTGGCCTCGTCCAGGATCAGGAAGGGCGCCTTTCTCAGCAGCGCACGGGCAATGGCCAGGCGCTGTGCCTGCCCTTCAGACAGACCCACGCCGCGTTCACCGATGTGCGCGTCCAAACCCAATTCCAGCGCGAACTCCGCCTCGGCGGTGGAAAGTGCCTGCCGCAGCGCTTCGTCGGCGATGTTCTCACCCAGGGTCAGGTTTTCACGAATGGTCCCGGATGTCATGGTATTGCCCTGGGGCACATAGGCGATCAGCGAGCGCGTAGCCGGTGAGGCCTTGGCCGTGCGGCCGGACGCGTCATAGAAGCAGCATTCGCCCGACGTGGGTTCGACCAGATTCAGCAGCAGCCTCGCAATCGTGGTCTTGCCGGAGCCGGTGCGACCGATCAGCGCCACCGCCTCGCCCGGACGCACGTCCAGCGATACGTTTTCCAGCACCTCGTCGTGTTCGCCCTTCTGATCGGCATAGGCGAAGGACGCATGGCGCAGACGTGCGCCTACCGCACCCGTGAGCGTCGGCGCCTCGCTCCTTTCTTCCGCAGGCAGATCCTCCAGCTCCATCACGCGCCCCGCTGCCGCCAGCATCCCCACAAAACGCGGCACGATATTGCCCAGCGACATGATCGGCCCCTGCACCTGATTGATCAGCGACAGGAACACGTTCATTGTGCCATAGGTGATCTGTGCCAGCGACACGCGCAGGATGCCCCAGCCGAAGGCCAGCAGATAACCGGTAGTGAAGGTCATGCGCATGGCCACATGCACCAGCATGCCGAACAGGCTCCGCCGACGCACCAGCGCCATCCGTTCGCGGCGCAGCTGCCCGAACCGGCTCATGGACCGCTCCTCCTGGGAAAACGCCTTCATCACCGTGATATTTTCGGTGTTTTCCTGCATGAAGCTGCGCTGCTTCGCCTCGTTTTCACGCAGCTCGATCTCATACTTGTGCAGCCGGCCGGTAAACAGCACGCCCGTGATCAATCCCAGCGGACCCAGCAGCAGCGCCGCCAGCGCCAGCAGCCGGTCAAAGCTGAACAGCACTGCAAACGCCAGCACCAGCCGTACCGCCAGGCTCAGCACCTCCGGCACCATGCCCGCAATCCCGCTCGACACCGCGTCCAGGTCACTGGTCAGCCGTGTCTGAATGTCACCGGAATGATACGCCTTCAGCGCCGTCCACTTGCTGTGCAGCATGCGTCCATACAGCTGCATGCGCAGATCGTATGCGTACTGCTCGCGCACCAGCATGCTCAGATAATTCGCCCCCGCGCCCACCAGCAGGTTGCCCACCGTCAGCGCCGCCATCAGCGCGAAGGCCGGCGCGTCAAACACGCCCGACGCCTGAATTGCCTGGTCGATGACGCGTTTATTGACCAGCGTCACGCCCACCGTCACCGTCGCCAGCACCGTCTCCACCACAAACAGCAGCACCAGCCGCGGCAGGCACGGTTTGGCCTTCGCGACCAGCCACCGGCACTGACGCCACAGCGTCCGCCGATTGCGGAAAAGCTCCTTCAATCGTTCAATGATCCGTTTCATTTCCTCATCCTTTGCTTCCAAATCTTATATCTTTTCATTTTATTTTTCTTCATGCCGCGGGGAAATCCTTTTTCCGCATCCTGCCCCGGCAGGATTTTGCACGAAAACTGACGAACTGTTCACAGAAAGGCTTTTATACCCACTACGCCCAGGAGGACCGCCCATGAACCGCTTGATTACCGCCGTTTATCTGGCGCTGATGATCGCCCCTTTTTTGTCTATTGCCGCCACCACGCCCTATGTGCTGGTCAACCTGCGCAAAACACGTTCGATCCACGTCGCCCGCTGTGCCCAGCTGTATCTGATGGTCTTTTTCACCCTCTGTGCCTTTTTTATGACCATGCTTCCCTTCCCCGCCATGAAGGACGTGCTGGCCATGACCAACTCGGGCATTCAGCTGATCCCGGGCTATTGCTTCTATGATTTCTTCGTCAATTCGGCGCTGAATGTATCCGACTGGACGACCATTTTTCCGGCGCTGAGCGGCAGTATTTTCCTGGGCATTGTGTTCAATATCATCATGCTGATGCCGCTGGGCTTTTTCATGCGGGCGCTGTACCGGCTGGACGTGCGACGGGCCGTGCTGATCGGTTTTGGCGTCAGCCTGTTTTTCGAGCTGACGCAGCTCAGCGGCCTGTTCTTCATCTATCCCCGCCCCTATCGCGTCTTTGACGTGGACGATCTGATTCAAAACACCCTCGGTGTGTACCTGGGCTACCTGATCCAGCCGCCTTTCGACCGGCTGATCCCCTCCGCAAAGAAGCAGCGCGTGGTCCGTCAGGGCGGTGAGGTGTCCCTGCGCCGCCGCCTCGTCGCCGACCTGATCGATCAGACCCTCGCCATCTGGATCGCGGTGGCATTGACCATCGGACTGTGGGCGCTGATCCCGGCGGTGCGTCGTCTGGAAGGGCTCGACCTGTTCCCGGTGGTTTTCCTGTGTTATGTGCCGCTGCTGGCCCTTCTGGCACTGATCACGGCACGCTCCGGCGGCCGCACGCCCGGCATGCGGGCAATGAGTCTTCAGCTGCACGCCGTCCATGGCGGACGACTGACCTTTGGCGCCTGTGCGCTTCGTCTGGAGCTTTATGGCCTGATCCTGGCGCTGCCGCTGTGGACCGCATGGTTCATCAGCATCAGCGCGCGCTTCACCGGCATTCGCAGCGCGGTGTGTACCTTTGGCAGCGCGGTTTGCGTGTTCGCAAACGTGGTGTTTTTGCTGTCGCTGTTCTTGCATGCGGTCACGCATGGCGAGCCGCTGTTTTATGAGGCGGTGAGCCGCACCCGGCTCGGCTTCGATCCGGCAGCGGCCGATTCACGATATGGCGAGCGGCTTTATGTCGGGGCGTTGGGGCCAACGGGCATCAACATGGGCGTCGAGCTGGTGTACCGCATTCTGCAAAGCAGCGGCCTCGACCACAAAAAGAGCCTGCGCGTGCGCTTCCTGACCGAGGGCGTGCTGTTGGACTGGATGGAGCACGGTCTTGACGGACAGATCTTCTTTGTGCAAATGTCGAAGCGCTTCCTGCGCCGAACCATTCTCGTCAGCGTCCCCGGCCCCGAGGTCATCCTCCAGGGCCACGACGACACCTACCTCGAAGTCCTCTCCGGCACCCGTCTCTCCTTCGACGCCTACTACACCGGCGGCATGAATGTGTTTGCAATCGAAGTACCGTAAAGTGGGGGCGCTGGCCTTCTGTTCTCCGGATTTCATCAAAATCGAAAAAGCACTTGCTCAGGGTCCTCCCCATGAACAAGCGCTTTTTTTCGTGCATGTCTCGCGATACCGTTTTTTCACTCTTTTCAGCTGCAAACGAACGCCGTCTTTAGGTCCTTACTTACTCTCCTTCTCAAAGAGGGCGACGGCAATGGCGCCAGGACCGACATGGGTTCCGATTGTGCAGCCGACAGTCGCAATGGGCAATTCCTCTGTTTGGCCCTGCCAAAGCTCGGCGCTGTCCGCGATGTACTTTTGCAGGAAGTGATCAGACAGGCCGCTGTAGCCCAGACAGTATGGGCGGTCAAAGTCGATCCCGTTGGACTTCTGCACCAATTCGCGCAGCAGGTTGTTGCCGTTCTTGGAGCCGCGGGCCTTGCCCACCAGCTGAACTTCGCCGTCCACCACCGCTACCACGGGCTTGATGCCCAGCAGCGTTCCGGCAAAGGCGACAGTCTTTGAGATGCGGCCGCCCTTTTTGAGATATTCGAGCGTGTCAAGCAGCGCCAGCAGACGCACCTGCTTTTTTTCCTGATTCAGACGCTCGACGATCTCGTCTGCACTCATGCCCTTGTCCCGAAGCGCCAGCGCACGCAACAGCAGGAGCCGTTCGCCGATGCAGACATTCTCCGTGTCCACCACCTTCACACGGCCCCCATAGCCGGAGGCCGCGATCAATGCGCTCTGATACGTGCCGGACAGCTTGGAGGACAGCGCCAGGATGATCAGCTCATCCCCATCGCCCAGCGCCCATTCGATCGCAGTTTCAAATTGAGCAGGCACGATCTGGGATGTCACGGGCAGCTGGTCAGTCTCGATCAGCTTTTCGTAGAACTCGCTGTGGGACAGATCAACGCAGTCCGCATATTGTTTTTCACCGAACGTGATCGTCATTGGCAGCACAATAACGCCCAGCTTTTGCGCCTCCTCGGGCAAAATGTCTGAGGCAGAGTCCACCAGAAATTTGATTGCCATCTGTATTTGCTGATCCTTTCGCGTTATTTCTGCGGCAGGCCATCACGGCCCAGATCCTGCAGGTTGGTCACGATCAGATCCAAAGCGGCGTAAAACGCCTCGCGCTGTTCATCACTCAAGCCACGACCGCCATACTCGGCTGCCAGACGGGCCCGCTCGTCGATGGCCTCAGCCGCCGCCCGTCCCGCTTCCGTCAGGCGGATGCGGGCGCGATACTGGTTCTTCCCCGTGGTCTCCTTGCAGGCCAGACCGCGCTTCTCCAGGATCGCCATCGCGCGGGAGACGTCCGCCTTGTCGCGGCTGCATTTTTCGCACAGCTGCGCCGCCGTCAGCCCCTCCACATCGTGATACAGCGTGGTGAAATACACCGCGTAGGAGCCCTTCAACTCATATCGTTCCATCTCGTCCGTGGCAATCTTGTGCCAATACTTCGAGATCTCCGCAATATCATAGGAAAAGTGGTCAAACCGGCGCTCCATGGCGGTTCCTCGCTTTCTTTGAATGTTGGCGTGTCAACGACGCAATCTTATCATGTCTTTGTTGATTTGTCAACATTGTTTCGTTTTATCTTTTTACGCTGTGCCACACATTGATTTCATCGTGTGTCGGTGCTTCCCAGAGGCTCAGCAGCTTCTTGCGCAGTCCGTCGTCCACAAAGAAGTCCGATCCTCCTCGACCCTCGCTGATGCGCCGGTTGCGTTCCGCGATGTTCTTCTGCCAGGAAGCATCGTCGATCTCGACATAATGCCATTCGACCGTCACGCCCTTTGCAGCGCAATCTTCACTCAGCGCCCTTCGCTGCTCCTTGCGCCAGAAGCCCCAGTCCAGGATGACGTCCGCGCCCGCCTGAACGATCTCGATGGCCTTCTTGAGCAGGTATGCATTCACTCGCACACAGAACGCGTCATACCGCTCGCCCTGCTCGTTGTCGATCAGGTCATAGGTGACCTCGTCCGTCGAGAGGATCACCGCCGGATGCTGTTCCTTCAGCGCCCGTGCATACCAGCTTTTTCCGCTGCAAATCTTGCCGCAGATGGCAATCAGCTTGCTCATTTTTTCACCTCGTCAGAACATGGAAATCAGCGCCGCCGATGTGATCATCAGCGTCTGAAAAAGGAATGCCGACGTCACCGCGCCCCAAAGCCGGTTCCCCGTGCTGCGGCGCACAAAGTCGCCCATCGGGATGCAGAACACATACATCAGCACCATATTCTGAACCTGGCCGATCAGGCCGGAATAGCTTTTCAGCACCAGATAGAACAGCACCAGCAGGAAAAGCGGTACATAGGTGATGACGTTATACGCCACGCGCAGCCCGCCATGCAGCCCCGCCTGGTCCATCATGTCATTTTCGCACCCGGAGACATAATAACCTGCCGCCATCAGCACCGCCGCAAGCAGCACCCAGAACAGGCGCGCATTGATCGGGATCAGGCGGTACATCGTCGCCCGCAGCACATACCACACCACAAAACACAGGATGGCCGTCACCAGCACGCACAACGCCGTCTGCTTCGCGCCGCCCTGCGTCCGCAGCGTCAGCCGGGGCAGCTTGCCTTCCGTGCCCTTGAAGCGTCCCTTGCGGTATGCCAGCACCATTACCACGCCATAACCGGCGATAAAGCACATGTAGGGAATATTCATCACCGGGCTGCCGAAGGGCATGCACACGCACAAGCAGCAGATCACCAGCGCCGTCAATGTGCCTGGCAGCCACATGAGCGCCTTGCGCCGCAGGAAACGGCCCGCATCGGTCAGAGCGGGGATCGTATCGTTCACCTGCCGCACCCGGCCCATGTTCAGCGCTGCCAGCGTCATCCACAATCCCGCCAGCCCGGCAAACCAGCTGCCATACACCAGCAGCATCCGGTTCGGCGCATAACCCGCGTCACGACCCATGATACCGTTCAGCGCCTCATTCATGTACGCTGCAAACTTGGGCGAATACATCTGATAGGAGTGCAGCACGCCGGAGGTGATCCCGACCTGGATCGTCGAGCCGGCCGCGTTCACCTGCTTCGCTGCCCACTCGCCCGATTGCGGCACATCCATGCCGCCCAAATGCGCGTAGATGGCCAGAATATCCTCGTCAGACACGATGTCGTCCGCCGTGGAGCCATACAGATACACATTTGTGCCCTCGGTCCAGTCCGCATGATAGGAATGCCAAGGCTCCTGACTGTCGTCGCTGGTACCCGCGAAAAGGCTGGCCTGGGCATTGAAATGATAGTTGACTTCAGGCGAGATCAGGATCACATTGCCCACACGGTGCGCAGCGTCGGCCCTTGTCTCGGCCTCCGGGTTATTCCAGTCCTGCATCAGACGCAGGATCGAGCGCCCGCCCATGGAATGACCCACGAGAATGATATGGTCATAGTCGATCCCCGACTGCTTGTGCAGCACCTCGATCGCATCGTCGATCTCCGCCGGAATATGGTCCGTCTTGGCGTTATCAAAGCCGATCACGCCGTCGGACGCGCCCTGGCCGGAATAATCGAAAGACATGACTGCGCAGCCATTCGCCGCAAACAGGTCGGCCATCGGACGCCACTTCTGTCGGTCACAGGAGTAGCCGGGGCAGATGAGCACCGCATGCTCCGCGCCCGCCTTCGGCCAATAGGACACCTCAAGCGTCACCGTCTTTGCGCCATAGGTCGAGGCAAAAGTCAGCGTCTGCTCCCCGCGCGTGGGCGCATTAAGGATAACCGCCATCACAAACGCTGCCGCGACCAGCACAAGACCTGCCACCATCAGCCATCTTTTCATCATTTTCGAATTCCTCCACTCGGAGATGTTGATTTGTTCAAACAAATTATATCGTTGTTGCACCAACTAATCAAGGGTTCATGGTGAAATTTTCTTACGATTGGAAAAGTTCAAAATCTATGCTATACTTTGGGAACAAACGCCGTTTTCATTCGTCTGAAGAATGAGAGGCAGAATTTGAAGGGAGGCAACGCCATGGAAAACGAGCTTCTGGTTCGCCGCGCCGCGAAGGGAGACACCGCTGCCTTTGAGCAGCTCGTGACCCCGCACGAAGCGATGGTCTGGCGCGCCTGTTATCATTATATGGGCAACACCGAGGATGCAAAGGACGCCGCCCAGGACACCATGCTGAAGGCCTGGCGCTCCATCGGACAGTACCGGGGCGAGGCTTCGCTCTCGTCCTGGCTATACCGCATCGCGATTTCCTGCTGCACCGACGCGCTGCGCCGCCGCAAATCCCGTCCGAGCGAGTCGATGGACGCGCTGACAGAAGCCGGGTATGATCCGAAGGACGACGCTCCGCAGCCGGACGCCGAGGTGCTGGAGGCCGAAAAACGCCGTGAAGTCCGTCAGGCGCTGACCCAGCTGCCGGAGGACATGCGCACTGCGCTGGTCATGAGTGCCGTCGAGGGCCGCAGCTATGAGGCGATCGCAGAGGTCACCGGCGTCGCCGTGGGCACGGTCAAGAGCCGCATCAATCGCGCCCGCGCAAGGCTCAGCGAAATACTATCCGAAACCAGGGAACAATCCGACGCTTCATCCGTCAAATCAAGTAAAAGGAGGGATCACCGATGAACGAGCGCGAGCATGACGCCCTCCTCGAAACCCTTGCCAGCCTGAACGACAACGTGCCTCCCATGCCGGAGGATTTCCACGCAGGCTGGACAAAGCTTGTGGAGGACGAAGCCATGGAAAACAATACGACCCCAACCCGGAAGCCCCGGATCTCTGCCAAGACCCGCACGACCATCACCCGATTCCTGTCCGTCGCCGCCGCGCTGGTGTTTGTGGTGGGCGGCACGCTGCTGACCCGCGACGAGCTGCCTACCGGCCGTTCTGCCAAGTCCGGCAGTTACAGGGCCGCCGAAACCACCTCCTATGACGGCGGCTACGGCACCGCCTACAGCAACGCCAACAGCCCCAAAATGATGAACCTGATGTCCGAGGCTGCCTATGATGCGGACGCTGTTTACGACGCAGCAGAGGAAACCGCCGAGTATGAGGAGAGTGGCGCTGTGCGTGAGAGCAAGATCATCCGCACCGCCGGCCTGAGCATCACCAGTCCGGACTATGAAGGCTCGGCGCAGGCGCTGCGCAATTTGTGCGAGCAGTACGGCGGCTGGATCGCATCGTCCTCCGAGAGCGTGAATTATAACAAGCTGCACACGGCATATTTCACCTTCCGCATCCCGTCGGATCAGCTGGACGCCTTCCTGGAGGGCACCGGGACCACAGGCCGCGTCACCAGCCGCAACGAGAGCGCCACGGATGTGACCGAGAGCTATTATGACACCGCCGCGCGTCTGGCCACTCAGCAGGCACTGATGGCCCGTCTGCTGTCCCTGGTGACGGACGCCGCCGACCTGAACGATCTGCTGACTCTTGAGGAAAAGATCGCCAATGTTCAGTATACCATCGACCGTCTCCAGTCCAGTCTGAACAGCACCGATCGCCAGGTCAACTATTCCACCGTCGATGTGACCCTCCGCGAGGAAGCGCCCCAGGACATCGTCGAAAATCCCCAGCTTTCCCTGGGCGAACGCCTCCTCTCCGGCCTTTCCATCGGCTGGGAATCCTTCTCTTTCCTCCTTTCCGACATGCTCGTTTTCCTCGTTTCCGCCCTGCCCTATCTGGCTGCAATCGCGGCAGTGATTGTGGTTTTGAAGGTGATTTTCAAGAAGCGCAGGAAGTGAGGCAGTGGCTTTGCCCCTGGACCTCTGAGGTTTCGCGCTGAGGCGCGACCAGGGGCGCTGCGCCACCTGCGCTGCGCTTCGGAATACTTTCCGCTGCGCGGAACTGCCCACTGGGCAAGCGTTTTCCCTGGACCCTGCAAGGACCGCAGGCCCTTGACCCATTCTGTGCTTGCGGCTTGACTTAGGTTCGAAAATGCCGATCATTCAGGGGTCCAATCCCTGAACGATCGGCATTTTCGTGTGGGGTGCACGTGGCCGGAGATTGGAGAGTGTGGTGCGTTGCTGGTTTGTTGGTTGTTGTTACCCTACGCCTGATGGCGCTGCAATACCAGCGAGATGACGCTTACGATCTCGTTCCTGAATGGCATTGATTTCCTCCCAAGCGCCGCATCTGAAGCGGCGTTTTTTTCATCATTTTTTGCTCTTTGAACCGGCCAAATGTTGCCCATCATGACCAGATCAAACAAGCAAACAAAAAAGATGAAAATTTGCTCTATATAAATAGGAAGAAAGCCCTTTTCTTTTGACGCAAAAAATGCTATAATAGCAAGGTGATAATGGCTTATTTTGCGGCTGCGAGGGGGTGCGGAAATGCTCATCCATCTTGGACGGGGCGTGTCCGTACACGAGGAGGATGTCATCGTGATGACCGACCTTCAAAAGCCGCTGGCAGACGACACTTCTGCCCTGCTTGCAGCCATGCAGGCAGCAGGCTCGGTGCGCGTGCTGGGGCCGGAACCCAAGACCATGGTGCTGTGCCGCGCAAGGCGGTCAGCGGACCGTGAGAGTGTCTGTTATCTGTCCTGCGTGGGGCTGCGTACCCTGCGCCTGCGGGCAATGCAGACAAGCGCGGCGCTCATGGCACAGAATTGAGAGAATGAGGTGCAGCATGGCTGAAGAAGAAAAGAAGCTCGCCCCCGACGCCCCTGCGGCGGATCTGCCTCCAATGGTCGATCATTCCGCCGAGCAGGCAGCGCTGGAGGCCGAGATTGAAAAGACCATTCAGGTGACGGAGGATTACGGCGAGGAGCAGATCCAGGTGCTGGAGGGCCTTGAGGCTGTCCGCAAGCGTCCTGGCATGTATATCGGCTCCACCGACGTCCGAGGTCTGCATCATTGCGTGTATGAGATCGTGGACAACGCCATTGACGAGGCGCTGGCAGGCTATTGCAAGCATATCAAGGTCTGCATCCACAAGGACGGCAGTCTGTCCGTCGATGACGACGGCCGCGGCTTCCCCGTGGGCATTCATCCCAAGATGGGCCGTCCCGCGGTCGAGGTCTGCCTGACCGTGCTGCACGCCGGCGGCAAGTTTGGCGGCGGCGGCTACAAGGTGTCCGGCGGCCTGCACGGCGTGGGCGCGTCGGTCGTGAACGCCCTGTCGAAGCACCTGTCCGTCACCGTTTATCAGGACAGCAAGATCTATCAGCAGGAGTATTCCTGCGGCAAATATCTGTACGACCTGAAGGTGATCGGCCAGACCGAGCGCACCGGCACGGTCATTCGCTTCTGGCCCGATATTCGCTCCGCCGAGAATCCGGAGGGCGTGTTTGAGGAAGGCATCGCCTTTGAGTTCGACACCCTCAAGCGCCGCCTGCGCGAGATGGCGTTCCTGAACAAGGGCATCCGCATCACCTTCCGCGACGAGCGCACTGAGGAGCCCCGGGAGAAGGAATTCTATTATGAGGGTGGCCTGCGCGAGTTTGTCGAGTACCTGAACCAGAAGAAGGGGCAGCTGCTGCCCGAAAAGCCCATTTATACCGAGGGCATGAAGGATGGCATCCTGGTCGAGGTCGCCATGCAGTACAACGACAGCTACCAGGAGAACATCTACACCTTCACCAACAACATCGCCACCCCCGACGGCGGCACCCATCTGGTGGGCTTCAACAGCGCCCTGAACCGCGCCGTGAACGCCTACGCGCTGAAATACAAGTACCTCAAGGAAAACGACGAGAAACTCAAGGGCGAGGACATCCGCGAAAGCCTGACGGCCATCGTGTCCGTCAAGATGGAGGATCCCCAGTTCGAGAGTCAGACCAAGTCCAAGTTAGGCAGCGGTCAGGTCCGCGGCGTGGTGGACAGCCTGGTGAGCGAAGCCCTGGGCACCTTCCTGGAGGAGAATCCCCAAATCGCCCGCGCCATCGTCGACCGCTGCGTGAACGCAGCCCGCGCCCGCGTGGCAGCCCGAAAAGCCCGTGAGGCCACCCGCCGCAAGTCCCCGCTGGAGAGCGCCGCGCTGCCCGGCAAGCTGGCCGACTGCTCCGAGCGCGATCCCAGCAAGTGCGAGATCTTCCTGGTCGAGGGCGACTCCGCAGGCGGCAGCGCCAAGGAAGGCCGCGACCGCCACTTCCAGGCCATCCTGCCCCTGCGCGGCAAGATTCTGAACGTGGAGAAGGTCCGTCTGGACCGCGCCCTGGGCAACGCCGAGATCCGTGCCATGATCACGGCCTTCGGCTGCGGCATCGGCGATGAATTTGACGAGACCAAGCTGCGCTACCACCGCATCGTCTGCATGACAGACGCTGACGTGGACGGCGCACATATCCGCATCCTGCTGCTGACCTTCTTCTACCGCTACATGCGTCCCCTGGTGGAAAAGGGCTATGTCTACGCCGCCATGCCGCCCCTGTACAAGATCACCCGCGGCAAGTATGAGCGTTACGTCTATGACGACGACGAGCTGCAAGTCGTGCTGGACGAGATCGGCCGCGAGCCGAAGCCCGACATCCAACGCTACAAAGGCCTGGGCGAGATGAGCAAGGACCAGCTGTGGCAGACCACCATGGACCCCTCCACCCGCACCATGATGCGCATCACCCCCGAGGACGCCATGGAGGCCGACCAGCTCTTCACCCTGCTGATGGGCGAGGACGTGGAGCCCCGCAAGCAGTTTATCCAGGAAAACAGCGACCTGGTCAAGGATCTGGACGTGTAAGCCGATCCCTCGCTGAAAAACGCCACTGCAACGTAGGAGAAGCACATGATTAACGATAAACTGATCCCGATGAATCTGGAAGAGGAGATGAAAAAGAGTTTCATCTCCTATGCCATGGCCGTCATTGTGGACCGCGCTCTGCCCGATGTGCGCGACGGTCTGAAGCCCGTGCATCGCCGCATCCTCTACGATATGGCCGAGCTGGGCATGACGCCCGACAAGCCCTACCGCAAGAGCGCCCGTGTGGTCGGCGACGTGCTTGGTAAATTCCATCCCCACGGCGATTCCTCCGTCTATGACGCCATGGTGCGTCTGGCCCAGCCCTTCAACATCCGCTATCCGCTGGTCGAGGGCCAGGGCAACTTCGGCTCTGTCGACGGCGACGGCGCCGCTGCCATGCGTTACACCGAGGCCCGCATGCAGAAGCTGACCATGCACCTGCTGGACGGCATCGACAAGGACACCGTCGATTTCTATCCGAACTTCGACGAGACCCTGATGCAGCCCGCTGTGCTGCCCAGCCGTTTCCCCAACCTGCTGGTGAACGGCTCCAACGGCATTGCCGTCGGCATGGCCACGAACATCCCGCCGCACAACCTGCGCGAGGTGATCGACGGCGTCATCTGCATGATCGACAATCCTGACTGCACCATCGACGACCTGATGCAGCACATCAAAGGCCCCGACTTCCCCACCGGCGCGACCATTCTTGGCCGCCGCGGCATCCGCGAGGCCTATTACACCGGTCACGGCCACATTGACGTGCGCGCCAAGACGAACATCGAGCAGATGGCCGGCGGCCGCAGCCGTATCGTCGTGACCGAGATCCCCTACATGGTCAACAAGGCCAAGCTGGTCGAGAAGATCGCCGAGCTGTGCCACGACAAGCGTCTGGAGGGCGTCAGCGACATCCGCGACGAGTCTGACCGCAGCGGCATGCGCATCGTCATCGAGCTGAAGAAGGACGTTTATCCGCAGGTGGTGCTGAACTTCCTGTACAAGCACACCGCCATGCAGGAGACCTTCGGCGCCAACATGCTGGCCCTGGTGGACGGCAAGCCGCGCGTCCTGACCCTGCGTGAGATGATCTACTACTACATCCAGCATCAGAAGGACGTCGTGACCCGCCGCACCAAGTTCGATCTGAACAAGGCGCAGGCCCGCGCCCACATCTTGGAGGGCTTGCTGAAGGCGCTGGATCACATCGACGAGATCGTGTCCATCATCCGCCACAGCAAGGACACGAACGAAGCCAAGGTCTCCCTGATTGAGCGCTTCCTGTTCACGGACAAGCAGGCGCAGGCCATCCTGGACATGCGTCTGGCCCGCCTGACCGGTCTGGAGCGCGACCGCCTGCAGGCCGAGTATGAGGAGCTGCAGCACACCATTCAGGAGCTGTCCGCCATTCTGGCCGACGAGCATCTGCTGATGGAGGTCATCAAGACCGAGATCGCCGTGATCCGCGACAAGTATGGCGACGACCGCCGTACCGAGCTGACCACCGTCGAGGGCGAGATCGACGTCGAAGATCTGATCCAGGAGGAGAACATGGTCGTGACCCTCACCCACGAGGGCTACATCAAGCGCGTCTCCGCCTCCACCTACAAGGCGCAGCACCGCGGCGGCCGCGGCGTGAGCGGCATGACCACCAAGGAAGAGGACTACGCCGTGCAGATGTGTGTGGTCAACACGCACGCGGAGATCATGTTCTTCACCAACCGTGGCCGCACCTTCAGCCTGAAGTGCTATCAGATCCCCGAAGCCGGGCGTCAGGCACGCGGCACCGCCATTGTCAACCTGCTGCAAATCGCAGGCGGCGAGAAGGTGTCCACCATGCTGCCCATGCCCAAGGGCGAGCGCGACTTCAACCTGGTGATGGCAACGCGTCAGGGCATGATCAAAAAAACGCCGCTGGAGGAGTTTGCCAACCTGCGCAAGAACGGTCTGATCGCCATCATCCTGAAGGATGAGGACGAACTGATCGGCGTGCGTCTGTCCACCGGCGAGGACGAACTGATGCTGGGCAGCCGCAAGGGCATGTGCATCCGCTTCAATGAGAGCCACATCCGCGCCATGGGCCGCTCCAGTATGGGCGTGAAGTCCATGAAGCTGGACGAGGATGACGAGATCATCGACATTGCCATGATCGAGCCGAACACCCACGTGCTGGCCATCACCTCTCTGGGCTTCGGCAAGCGCACCGACCCGGATGAGTATCGCGAGCAGGGCCGCAACGGCAAGGGCATCCGCGCCATCAATCTGACCGAAAAGACCGGCGACATGACTGCGCTGCTCCTGGTCCACCCGGACGAGGACCTGATGCTCATCACCGACGACGGCACGATCATCCGCACCGCCGTGGACAGCATCCGTCTGTGCGGCCGCTACTCCCAGGGCGTCAAGATCATGAAGCTGGCCGAGAACAGCCGCATCATCGGCGTCGCCCGTTCCGAGAAGGAAGAGGAGATCGACGAGAACACCTTCGACGAGGACGCCGCCACCTATGTGGACTACACCGTCTCCGAGTCCGACGCCTCTCTTGATATGGACATCCCCGAACAAAAGCCCGAAAACAATGACGAGCTGTAACCAGGGGCTTTGCCCCTGGACCCCACCAGGGCCGCGATGTGGCCCTGGACCCGCAGGGTTTCGCGCTGAGGCGCGACCAGGGCGCTGCCCTGGACCTGCAAGGGGTCACAGACCCCTTGACCCCTTTCTGCGCCATAGTTGTCTTTCTCCGACGGCTTGAGTGTGCGCGGAGTTGACAGCATGGATGTTGGTTTTGCTTTCAACAGATACTACATATTTCCGACATGTAAAAATGCCCGCTGCCCGCTTGAATACTATTTCTCAAAGCGGTTTGCAGCAGGCATTTTTACGATCTTTATATGAATGCTTTGCAGATCGTCTGAACCACGATTCCCCGGCTTTATCGGGAATCGTGGCTTTTTCATGCTTATTCTTCAAAGGGCACGCTGGAACGGTCTGCATTCAGCAGCGCCTGTTCAGGGTCCGGCAGTACGCCGCGGGCTCTGCGCTCCTCGACCTGCAGGGCCTTCGTATGGATGTAGGCCACATTGGACGGAGCCGCCTTGCTGGCGCTCATGTTCATGGCGATCTTGTTCTCGCGGTCCACGAAGAAGCGGAGGCGCACCATCTGCATGCCGTGGGCATTGCACTTGGCCAGGCCGATGTATTTGTCCGCGCTTTGGGGCACATAGCTGTTCTCCAGCTCCGCGATCTTGCCGCAGGTGGGGCACTTGATCTTCGTTGCGTCCTCACTGGCCAGCGCTTCGGCCAGGGTGTCAAACTTGCTGGCGCCGCGCATGTGCTTCTGGGACTCATGGTCGGAGTGGATCAGCTTCTTGGGCTGCTGTGGATACTTCAATACTGCATCCGGCTCGGGCAGCTTACTGAACACCAGACCTGTGTAGTATGCATCGTTCACCGCGTTGTGGAACGCCTTGTCCTCGTCGGGCACGATCTCCATCATGTCCATGGCGGGCTTGAGGCCCATGCGGTCCTTGAGCTTGTACACATCGCTGAACAGGCGCTGGATGTCGCACATGACCGGCAGCGCCGGGTGTACATCGAAGAAGTCCAGATTCTGCTGCAATACGCTCACGTCGTCGCAGCCCCAGGTCAGCAGCGTGTAATCTTCGCCGCACCAGGCCACGAACTGGTCGATGGCCTCCTGGAAATGCGGCGCATTGTCCAGGATCTCCGGCCCCAGCTGGGTCATCCGGCGGATGCGGGGGTGGATCTTGACATAGTGCGTCGGCTGGATCGGGATAGAGATCATATCGACAATGTTCAGCTGCTCGTCCAGCTTGACCGCGCCGATCTGGATCATCTCAAAAATCAGTCGATCGCCCACCTCGCGGAACGTGCGGCTCTGGTACGAAAGCGGCTGGTTCCACTCCAGGTCGATGATGATATACTTCATTGATTTTCTCCTCTATGTTCTGTCGCTTGATGGTCCTCAAGCCCAGGGTTCCTCTGCCGCGCTCCTACCCGCCAGTGCGCCGGTCGACCAGGCGATTTGCAGATTGTAGCCGCCGGTATGGGCGTCCACATCAATCACCTCGCCTGCAAAATACAATCCCTGCACCAGTTTGCTCTCCATGGTACCGGGCGTGATCTCCTTCACCGGAATGCCGCCGCGGGTCACGATCGCCTCGGCGATCGGGCGCAGCGCCTTCACCGGGATCGGCAGCGCCTGCAGCATCTCGGCCAGCTTTTCGCGCTCCTCGCGGGTGATCTGGCAGCAAACCTTGGCGCCGTCCAGCCCGCACAGCTCCGGGAACAGCTCCGCGAATCTTGCAGGGAGCAGCGTGCCCATCACAGACCGAAGCTGTTTTCGCGGCTGTGCTTCAAACTCGCGTACCAGACGGGCGTCCAGCTGCTCGCAGGTCAGACCGGGCTTCAGGTTCAGCGCGACGTCCGCGTCGGGGATATTGTCCGGCAGATGGCAGCTCAGTTCCAGCACGATAGGGCCGGAAATACCGAAATGCGTGAACAGCATCTCACCCAGCTCCTCGTAGAGCACCTTCTTGCCGCGGCGCATGGTGATGGTCACATTCTTCAGCGACAAACCCTGCAATTGCGCGGGCCAATCGTCTGCCGTCACAATACCGGACAGCGACGCTCTTGTCTGAACCATACCGTGGCCCAGCTTCTGCGCCATGGCATAGCCGTCGCCGGTGGAGCCGGTTCCGGGATAGGACAAGCCGCCGGTAGCCAGGATCACGGCGTCACCTTCGAGCATCTGGCCATTCTCCAGCACCACGCCATCAACGCACCCGTCGGTCACATGGATCTCCTGCACGCGGGTATTGAAGCGCAGCTCCACACGATTGCGCCGCAGGATGGATTCCAGGGTGCGGGTCACGTCGCTGGCCTTTTCGGTGGCCGGGAACACGCGGCGGCCGCGCTGGGTGACCGTCGGGCAGCCGTTGTCCTCCAGCAGGGCGATCATGTCCTGCGGTGTGAAGCCGCTCAGCGCACTGTACAGGAAGCGTGGATTGCGCGGAACCTCGCGCATGAACTCGTCGATGGTGCAATCATTGGTCACGTTGCAGCGGCCCTTGCCGGTGATGTACACCTTGCGGCCGAGCTTCTCGCTGCGTTCAAGCAGCGTGACCTGCGCGCCGCCCTGCGCGGCGAAGATGGCTGCCATCATGCCGCCGGCGCCGCCGCCGATGACAATGACCTTACGCATGGTGGCCTTCTTCCTCCAGGTAGACCTGATAGGTGTCCCAGATGCTTTCCAGCTGCTTGAAGTGGGTGCTCAGGGCCTCCTTGCGGTGCAGGCCCAGGGACACCAGCAGGGCGTTGATCAGGGACAGAGGCGCGGCCAGGGAGTCGACGAAGGACGCCATGTCGGTACGGGCCATCAGCGTCGCATCGGCAATGTCCTTCAGTGGGGACATGGGGCCGTCGGTGATGGCGACCACCTGTGCGCCGCAGTGTTTGGCAAAGCGCATGGCTTCCAGGGTGCGCGTGGAATAGCGCGGGAAGCTGATGCCGACGATCACATCGTTCTCCTTGAGCTTAGCGATGGACTCAAACACGTCCGTCGCGCCGCTGGAGACCAGGTGAACGTCGTCGAAAATGTAATTCAGGTAATAGCCCATAAACTGCGCAAGGGGAGCCGCGGAGCGCAGGCCCATCACGTAAATCGCCTTCGCAGACAGCAGGCGCTGCACCACATCCTCAAAAACCTCGTTGTCCAGATTTTCGAGGGTGTTGTGCAGGTTTTGCATATCGCTCTTCAAAACGAAGTTCAGCACGCCATGGGGGTCGATCTCTGTGGACATTTCCACGCGCTGGTTGGCGGTCAGGCGATGGCTGACCAGCTCCTGCAAGGAGCGCTGCAATTGCGGATAGCCCTCATAGCCCAGCGCCGTGGCAAAGCGCACCACCGTCGATTCGCTCACGCCCACGCTCTCGCCCAGACGGCTTGCCGTCATAAATACTGCCTTGTCATAATGGTCGACGATATACTGGGCGATCCTGCGATGGCCCTTGCTCAGCCGCTTGCCCGATTGGTTCAAGCGGTCAATCATGTCCTGCATGTCCTGCATAATTACCTCCGTTTGACTGCGGTTTTCCCCCGCGATGCGCCTTCTTTTACGCACACCCACCTATTATACGTGATAACTCGAAATTTTGCAAGTACTCTTGCAAATTCCTGCAATTTCATTTTGTTCTATTTTTCGTACACCAGGGTACAGCCCTTTGTCCCGTCCTGTCCCGCTGCTTGACTTAGACGCAAAAAAGCGATTGCTCAGGGCCCCACCCGTGAGCAATCGCTTTTACGCGCCGGTTAGCAGCAGTCGCAGCGCTAAAGATACCAGAATTGCGAAGCAGGGCTGCGCTATCATGTTGGTACCTGCGTCAGCCTCAATCAACTTCCATGCGCTATACTCCGCGCAAGCCGTCGTTGAAAGATGCTCACGGCACCGCACAAGGCGAAGGGGCCCGCTTCGTCTCTCAATACCCTCTCAGACCCAATACCTCACCCGTGATCGACTCGGGCGAAAAGGCTGTTTCGTCGACGTAGGTGAGTTTTGGGGTGTCAATGCCGGCGGCGAGACTTTCGATCAGGGTGCGGACGCGGGGGCCGTGGAGGGGATTGCACTCGACATCATAGCTGATTTCGCCGGTGAGGAGCATCTCCAGCGCAGTCCGGTTGGCGTCAAAGGAGATGATGGTGACGTCGCGTCCCGGGACGATCCCGGCGCCCTTCAGCGCGTTGATGGCGCCATAGGCCATATTGTCATTCTCGGAAAAGACCACGTTGAACTCGGTGCCGGAGGCAAGCAGCGCTTCGACCAACTCCTGTCCCTTGGCCTGGGTGAAATCGCCGTTGTCCCGGAACACCAGCTCCCAGTCGCCGTGCAGCGCCAGGGCGTTGTCCAGGGCATTCGTGCGCCCCAGCTGTGCTGAGGAGCCCAGGTTGCCCTGCAAATGCGCGATCTTCAACGGACCGGTCAGGTGTTCAGCCATCCAGTCCACCGCCATTTGACCCTCGCGGAGAAAGTCGGAGCCGACCCAACAGGTGAACAGACTTGGATCTGACACCTCGATCATGCGGTCAACGATAATGACCGGAATGCCGACAGCCTTGGCCTCCGCCAGCACCGTGTCCCAACCTGTCTCCGTGGTCGGGGCGAGAACGATGTAGTCGACCTCCTGCTGGATGAAATTGCGGATGGCGGTGATTTGACGCTCCTGCTTCTGCTGCGCGTCGTGAATGATCAGACGGTAGCCGTTCTCCTCAGAAAGCGCCTCCAGCATGCTTTTGGTGTTCGCGTTGCGCCAGTCGCTCTCGGCGCCGACCTGCGAAAAACCCACGACGATGAACTGATCTTCACCAGCCCTGTCGCCGGTTTCGGTTGTCGATGTATGGGTGCAGCCGCTCAGGAGCAGCAGCGCCAGCATCAGCAATGCAAGCATCATTCTTTTCATGGCATGTATCACTCCCATCGGTTGTCGCGGGTCAGGTTGCGCGGCAGCAGCACGGACACCGTCGTACCGATGCCGGGCTCGCTCTCAAAGGACAGACCATACTGCTCGCCGCAATAAAGGCGAATCCGCTTGTGGACGTTCAGCAGGCCAAGGCCGGTGTGCCGATCCTCATAAATACCGGCCTGCAGGGCCTGCACCCGCTCGGCGTCCATGCCTGCGCCGTTGTCGTGGACCTTCAGGAGCATATCACTGCCGGCGCTCTCGCCGGTGATGGTGATGGTGCCCAGGCCGCGGCGGTTCTTGATGCCATGGTACAGCGCGTTCTCCACCAGCGGCTGCAGGATCAGCTTCGGGACCAGGCAGTCCATCAGTTCGTCAGGAATGTGGATCTCATAGCGCAGAATGTCGCTGTAGCGGATGGACTGGATCTCCAGATAGCTGGTGACGTGGGTGCATTCAGCACGTAGGGACATGATGTCCTCGCCCTTATTCAGCGAGTTGCGGAAGAAGGAGGACAGGCTCGTGACCATCGTCACCACGTCCTCCTCGCGCTCCATCTCGGCCAGAATGGCGATGGAGTCGAGGGTGTTGTAGAGGAAATGCGGGTTGATCTGCGCCTGGAGAAGCTCCAGCTCGGCGCGGTGCAGGGAACGCTGATTCTCCATCTGCGAGGTCATCAGGGCATTCACGCGGGCAGCCATTTCATCAAAGCCCCTGTCCAGCGTTTGCAGCTCGATGATATTTGTCTGAACCGGCGTGCTGTCAAACACGCCCTCGCCAACCTGTTCAGCCTTTTGGGACAGGGCGCCGATCGGATCGGTAATGCGGCGTGTAATATGGTAGGAATAGACGACGATGCCGACGGAGAAAAGGAGCATGGCGGCCAGCACGATAACCAGCGCCAGCACGGTCTGTCGGCGAACGACGCTTTGCAGGCGGGCCAGCTCGCGGACCTCATCGTCGATGTAGTCATGCATGTACGTCTCGATCAGCTTGGTCAGGCCGGTTTCACCGCGGATGTTGCGTTCCAATAGCTCCATGCGGACGTCGTAGAGGTCTGTCTGTGCGATCTCGATCATGTAGGTCCGCAGGTTTTCGCACATGTTCAGCATGCTCTGGATGCGCCAGCGGTTGTCGCGAAGGGTGGTGCTGGCTTCCAGGCGGTGCAGAACGGACACGGCCTGATCCAGCTCGGTCAGCGGCAGATCGTCGATGGACGCCTGGTCGCGGGGCCGGATAACGTGATTATACATCTCGGAGTCGATGGTGTTTTTGAACTCCTTGCTGAAATCAGCGGCATTGTTGGCGTTTTGCAGCACGGCGGCATACTGGCCGTTGACCGACAGCATGGTGACGAACATAACGACGATGATGATCGCCATAGCGGCTGCGACGGCCCATAACAATTGATGAATCTGCTGAACGATGCTGCGGCGCGGGGCCGCGGTGCTTTTCTTCATTTGGTCCCACCTCTGGAAAGGATTATAGCATGGATCGGAGAGGGCAGGCAATGAAAATATCCCGGCAGAAAGCAATTCCGAAAAAATCTATCATTTTCCGAAAGAAAACCGAGGTTTGCAGCCGACAAGGCGATGAAAACAAAAATGATTGCTATAAATCATGAAAAAATCTGGCTGAAATGTTGACACAGGTCTGATAGAATGGTATCAACAAAAGTCCATCGAAGTATGGACAAGAAAAATGGGAGGTCATCCATATGAAAATCGCACGTCTGTTTGTTGCTCTGGTCATCGCTCTGTGCATGATCCTGGGCGCCACCGCCATGGCTGATGGCATCAAGGTTGGTATCATCAACCTGGACCCCGCCGAGTCTGGCTACCGTGAAGCCAACGTGAAGAATCTGCAGGACGTCTTCACCGCCGAGAATGGCTATGACGCCACCTTCGTCACTGCTCCCACCGCTGACAAGCAGCTGGAGGCCTTCCGCAGCCTGATCACCGCTGACGTGGAAGCCATTCTGGTTTCCGCCGCTGAGACCACCGGCTGGGACGAAGCCCTGCAGGAAGCTCAGGAAGCTGGCATTGATGTGTACCTGTTCGACCGTCTGATCGAGTGCGATCCTTCCCTGTTCACCGCCGCTGTTATCTCCGACATGGCCAAGGAAGGCGAGACTGCCGTTGAATGGCTGGTCAGCCTGAATCTGCCCGAGTACAACGTGCTGCACATCCAGGGCCAGCTCGGTTCCGCTGCTCAGCTGGGCCGCTCCGGCGCTCTGACCGCTCAGTGCGAAGCTGAGGCCAACTGGACCATGGTCCGTGAAGGCACCGGCGGCGACAACTGGGACGAGAACGAAGCCCGCAAGATCGCCGAGGCTGCTATCAACGCCGGCGAGAAGTTCAACGTTGTGTACGCTGAGAACGACGGCATGGCCCGCGGTGTTGTGGCTGCTCTGGACGCTGCCGGCATCACCCACGGCGTGAATGGCGACGTCATCATCATGGGCTTCGACTGCAACAAGTGGGCCCTGCGCGAGCTGCTGGCTGGCAACTGGAACTACGATGGCCAGTGCTCTCCCTTCCAGGCTGCCGTTATCGACCAGCTGATCAAGGGCGAGATGCAGATCCCCGAGGACAGCAACATCATCATCAACGTGGAAGTTGGCTTCGACGCCACCACCATCACCGAGGCTGATGTTGACGCTTACGGCCTGGGCGCTTAATCTCCCATCATAACGTCGATACCATACGGCGCGATGTGAACAAACGGTAATGCGCGCGTTCACATCGCGCCTCTTTCGGTAAGGAGCGGGAACTCCGAGCATCCTGCTTCTTACCGAAGGCAAGAAAGGAGAGATCAGGATGGAAAACGATGTGGTCCTCGCGCTGCGGGGAATATCAAAGGAGTTTCCCGGCGTAAAAGCGCTGAACAATGTGGATTTCACCCTGCGTAAAGGCGAGGTTCATGCTCTGATGGGTGAGAATGGCGCCGGCAAGTCCACCCTGATTAAGGTGCTGACAGGCGTATATTCCCGCGATGCGGGTATTGTCAGCTTTGACGGGGGCGCCACCAATGTGGCGATTCATTCTCCGCAGGACGCACAGAAGGCGGGCATCAGCACGGTGTATCAGGAGATCACGCTCTGCCCGAATATCACCGTCGCTGAGAATATGTATATTGGCCGCACCAAGGGTGCGCTGGTGCCCTGGGCGAAGTACAACCGGGACGCCGACAAGCTGCTGAAAGAGCTGGGCATTCCCGCGCGTGCCAAGCAGGAGCTGTCAAGCTGCTCGCTGGCCGTGCAGCAGATGGTGGCCATTGCCCGTGCGGTCGACATGAAGTGCAAGGTGCTGATCCTGGACGAGCCGACCTCCTCGCTGGACGATAAGGAAGTGCAGATGCTGTTCTCGCTGATGCGCGACCTGAAGCAGCGCGGCGTTGGCATCATCTTTGTGACGCACTTCCTCGACCAGGTTTATGAGATCAGCGATCGCATCACGGTGCTGCGCAACGGCGAACTGGTGGGCGAATATCTGGCAAAGGATCTTCCCCGCGAGGAGCTGGTCGCACGCATGATGGGCAAGGATCTGTCCGATCTGTCCGACCTGGATGCGATGAACGAGAAGGATACGGCCAAGGACGAGGTCGTCTACAGTGCGAAGGCCCTGTCCTCCTCCGAAAGCAAGCCGTTCGACTTCTATATCCGCAAGGGCGAGGTCAATGGCTTCACGGGTCTGCTGGGTTCGGGCCGTTCCGAGAGCGTGCGCGCCATCTTCGGTGCGGATCGCGTGACGGGCGGTCAGGTGAATATCGGCGGCAAGCAGGTCAAGATCACCAAGCCCTACGAGGCCATGAAGAATGGCATCGGTTATCTGCCCGAGGACCGCAAGCGCGACGGTATCATTGCCGATCTGAGCGTGCGCGAGAACATCATCCTGGCCCTGCAGGTCATGCGCGGCTTCTTCAAGCCCATGAGCCGGGCCGAGCAGGAGAAGTTTGCGGATGAGTACATCGCCGCCCTGAAAATCAAGACTGCCAGCAAGGAGACGCCCATCGGCAGCCTGTCCGGCGGCAACCAGCAGAAGGTCATCCTGGCCCGCTGGATGCTGACTCATCCCGAATATCTGATCCTGGACGAGCCGACCCGCGGCATCGACGTTTCCACCAAGCTGGAGATCCAGAAGCTGGTGCTGAAGCTCGCTGAGGAAGGCATGAGCATTACCTTCATTTCCTCCGAGATCGAGGAGATGCTCCGCACCTGCTCCCGCCTGATCGTGATGCGTGACCGCAACATTGTGGGCGAGCTGACGGGCGACGAGCTGACGCAGACATGCGTGATGAGAACCATTGCAGGAGGTGAGCAGCAAAATGCCTAACGCAGCGAAGAAGTCCAACCTGAAAAACAATCTCGCCCAGCTGCTGATCCCGCTGGTGGCTCTGGGCATCCTGCTGATTTTCAATCTAATTCGTGACCCTGGCTTCTACAGCATCACGATGAAGGTGAACAACGAAGGCAACTCCGTGTTGGCCGGCAATCTGATCTCCATCATCGACTCTGCCAGCGAGCTGGCCATCATCGCCATGGGTATGACGCTGGTGACGGCGGCCTGCGGCGGACAGGATATTTCCGTCGGCTCTGTCGGCGCGATCTCCGGTGCGTTCTTCGTGCTGGTGCTGAAGGCCTTCCCTGAAATCACGGTCGGCACTGTGATCCTGGGCGCGATCGTGTCCATCCTGGCTACGATGGTGGTCATGAGCTTCAACGGTACGCTGGTATCGGTGTTCAAGATCCAGCCCATGATCGCAACGCTGATCCTGTTCTCCTGCGGTCGATCCATCGCCTACATGGTGAACGGCGGCGTCGCAACGCCACAGATCTTCAGCCCGATCATCAGTGCGATGGGCATGACCATTCCCGGCGTCCCTGTTCCGACGCCCATCTTCGCCGTGCTGCTGGTGGGCATTATCCTCGGCCTGGTGTTCCGCTTCACCAGTCTCGGCCTCTATACGCAGTCTGTCGGCATCAATCAGAGTGCAGCCCGTCTGAACGGCATCAATCCCACCATGATCAAGCTTCTCAGCTTCATCATTCTGGGCGCGTGCGTGGCGGTGGCCGGCATGATCGGCGTGTGCCGCATGAGCCTGGTCAACCACAAGACGCTGCTGATCGATATCGAGATGGACGCCATTCTGGCGGTAGCCATCGGCGGCAACAGCCTGGGCGGCGGCCGCTTCCGTCTCACGGGCTCGGTGATCGGCGCCTACATCATTCAGATGCTGACCACGACCCTGTACGCAATGAATGTGTCTCCCGTGAACATCAAGGCCTACAAGGCCATCGTCATCATCGTGATCGTGGTGGCTGGTTCTCCCGTGGTCAAAAAATGGCTGTCTCAGATCGTTAAGAATCTGAAGCAGAATGCGAAAAGCGGAAAGGCGGTGGCGTAAGATGAGTACTGTTGTAAAGCCTACCGTCAAGAGAGTTCGCGAGCCTTTGACCGCTGCTCAGCTTTTGATGACCGTCACGATCTGCATTTTCGTGCTAATCTATGGCACGGCCATGCTCACCATGGGCGGTGGCTTCCTCAAGTTCCAGCAGATTCTGGACATTCTGAACGACAACGCCGCGTTGATCATCATTTCTGTCAGCCTGTCGATCGTCATGATCGGCGGCGGCATCAACATCAGCGTCGGCGGCGTGATCAGTCTGACCTGTATGTCCTGCGCCCTGTTCCTGAATGCCGGACACAGCGTGCTTGAAACACTGCTGCTGGCGTTGGGAATTGGCCTGGCCTTCGGTGCGGTCATGGGTGCGCTGATCAGTTATCTGGACATTCAGCCGTTCATCGTGACGTTGGCGGGCATGTTCCTGGCCCGTGGTCTGACCACGATCCTCTCGGTCGAGCCGGTGAAGGTGGCGCATGACGGCTTTGCCGAGATCTCAAAGAAGCTGGTCATCGACGCCCTTGGCTATATGAATAACAAGGGAAAGTGGATTTCGGCCAAGATGGAGCCTGGCGTTCTGGTGGCGCTGGCGGTGCTGATCCTGGCATACCTGATGCTGCGCTATACCCGCTTTGGCCGCGGCATCTACGCCCTGGGCGGAAACCGTCAGAGCGCACTGATGCTGGGCATCAATGTGAAGCGCACCATTTTCTTCACCTATGTCCTCAGCGGCGTGCTGAGCGGCCTGGCCGGCTTCGTGTTCCTGATGCACAAGCCTGCGGGCAACGCGAGCGTCGCCGTGCGAAGCGAGATGGACGCCATAGCGGCCTCCATTATCGGCGGCACCCTGCTGACCGGCGGCGTCGGCAATGTCATCGGTACCTTCTTCGGCGTCATGATCCTGGCGACGATCCAGAAGATCGTGGCGCTGAGCCCCCTGCAGGAATCCTACTGGCAGGACCTGGCCACCGGCGCCATGCTGGGTATCTTCATCATGCTGCAAAGCGTAGTGCTCTCTGTGCGCAGCAAGCAAAAGACGAAGGATGCCGTGAAGGGGTAACCTTCTGAAATCAACAAGCCGAAAAGAACCGATGTTCCGAAGAATGTCGGTTCTTTTTTCGTGCGAATGTGCAAAGCAAGTCGGCGCATATCCTGCTTTGAGGTGATGGTATGCTGGAGCTGTTGGGGATCCTGGTGCAGGAGTGCCTGTTCTTCATGGGCTATATCACAGGCCGGTCGGAGTTCCCGAAGCCTTTCACGAAAGAGGAGGAGCACGAGGCGGTTGCACGGATGCAGGCGGGCGATGACGAGGCGCGCAAGGAGCTGATCGCCCATAATCTGCGGCTGGTGTCGCACATCGCCCGCAAGTATTCGGTGCCGGGATACGGGGCGGACGACCTGATCTCCATTGGCGTGATCGGGCTGATCAAGGCGGTGAACAGCTACAAGGCAGACAGCGGGACGCAGCTGGGCACCTATGCAGCGCGCTGCATTGAGAATGAGATCCTGATGACACTGCGGGCCTCACGCAAGCGGCAGAGCGACGTCTCGCTGGAGGACCCGGTGGGCTCGGATGCGGAAGGAAACGAGATCACGTTCATGGATATTCTGGGCACGGAGGGCGACGCGCTGGAGGAAGAGGTCATCAGGCGGGTGACGTTGGATAAGGTGCGAAAAATACTCAGGGCGCTCCCGGCGCGGGAACGGGTGGTGCTGGAGCTGCGATACGGATTGGCGGACGGGAAAATGTATCCGCAGCATGAGATCGCGGAGCGGTTGGGAATCTCCAGAAGCTATGTTTCCCGCGTGGAGAAGCACGCCATTGAACTATTGCGGGAGGCACTGTGAGCGGACAAAACGCGCCCTCTGCGGCCTGAAAACCGGGCAGAGGGCGCGTTTGGAGTGCGTTTACAGCTGGATGACATAGACGTCGGCCATCTCGCCCTGGAAGTCGAAGCTGCGCTGGAAAACGCCGCCGCTGCGGACGATGGTTTTAACGGACGGCGCGTTGCTGCGCTCGACGGACAATTGAAGTTCGCGCAGACCACATTGCCTGGCGTGCGTTTTGAGCAGCGCAAGCATTGCAGTGGCATAGCCTTTCCTGCGTTCGGATGGACGGACGCTGTAGCCGGAATGGCCGAAATCTACCAGGAAGCCCTTCAATTCATGGCGCAGGTCAATGACGCCGATGATCCGGTCAGACTCGTCCACAGCGAAAAAGGTGTCAGTCACCACCCAATTCGGATCGACCGTGTCCGCATTGGCATTCCGGGTGATGTGCGTCAGCCAATCGGTGTATGAATCCAGGCAGTCGAGCATTTCACTGCCGTTGATCACACTTTCGCCATGATCGAAAAACTCCCGCTTGAAGGCGATGGCCTGCGCTTCGTGTTCGGGTGAGGGTAAGATCAGTTTGACACGCATATTGGACGATAATTCCTTTCATCATATTGGATTTCGATATTGTCGATGAATATTCGATACAAGACATGAATCTTCCTGCCTGGCTCGGCAGGAGAACGGGCAGGAAGAAAGCCTGCGCCCGACAGGATTGTGTCGAAATGCAAACAATCCTGCTTTTTATCTTGCACAATCCTGCCGGGCATGGTACAATCAGATATTGCCGGAGGCTTCGGCGATGACCATGAATGATTTCCGACCTTTGAAAGGACGAGTTTATGAAGGTGATCCATCCGCAGGGCGCGTTCAATAACGTGCCGCCGGAAAATGTGTTTATCGCGGTGGATGAGATGGGTACGCAGGTGGGCTATGGCTATATCATCTACCAGTACCAGGAGCATCTGTACCCCGATTGCCCGATCAATATGTATTTCACCATCGACAGTCAGCCCGCGGGGCGCTATCTGATCTTCGGCGCATTGATCGCCCGCGCAAGGCAGCTGCGGGATAACAACCCGAATGTGCATGCCTGCGCGTATACGGGCATCAACCCGGAGGACAATATGTCCCGGGAGTTCTATGTCCATAACGGCATGAGCTGCGATGAGACCGAGAATACCTACCGCCTGACGATGCTGGGCGGCGACGGACGCATCCCGATGGGCACGTCGGTGGAACCGACGCCGCTGAACACCATCGACGATCAGCAGGCGCTGCTGAACCGTTTGCAGGCCAACGATGTGAGCTATATCGACATGAACTACCTGCATCAGATCATGCGCCTGCCGCACTTCCAGGCCATCGGCATGTTCAACGGCAATGCGCTGGTGGGCGAGGCGATCGTGGCCGGAACCGGCAATGCCTGCGAGCTGCAGGCCATCTACATCAACCCGAATTATCGCCGTCAGGGCCTGGCGAAGGCGCTGCTGGGCCGCTGCATGGCCATGATGAGCGCCGAGGGCGTGATGAACTTCACCGCCCGATTCGTCACCCGCAGCGCACCCCAGCAGGGCCTGGCGCGTGCGTTCCAGGCAGCGGATCTTGGCGCGGACATGGTGTTCCCCGGCTTGTACCTGTAAGACACGGATGCATGCATCCCGAAAGGACGTTGCACAATGGCAAAGCTGTATTACCGCTATGGCGCGATGGGCTCCAGCAAGACGGCCAATGCGATCATGGTGCAGTATAACTACAACGAGCGTCAGCAGAAGGTGCTGATGGTGAAGCCTGCGCTGGAAAACCGCGACGGCGAGCGCACGGTCAAGAGCCGCAGCGGCTTGTCCACGGAGTGCATGTTTGTGGAGGAACTGAACGACGAGGTGGTCAAGGGTTACGACTGCGTGATCATCGACGAGGCGCAGTTCATGACCAAGGATCAGGTAGCCTACCTGGTGCATGTGGTGGACGAGCTGAACATCCCTGTGATCGCCTACGGTCTGCGCACGGACTTCCAGGGTAACTTCTTCGAGGGCAGTCTGTGGCTGATGGCCTGGGCCGACACGATCGAGGAGGTCAAGACGATCTGCTGGTGCGGCAAAAAGGCCATCTGCAACGCCCGCGTGGTCGACGGCAAGGTCATCAAGGAAGGCGATCAGATCCTGCTTGGCGGTTCCAGCCAATACGTCTCCCTATGCCGCAAGCACTGGAAGAACGGCGAGCTTGGCCGCTTCAAGGAGCTCCACATGGAGGACTAAAGAAAACCCCGCATGCTCCAAACCGGACCATGCGGGGTCATTTTTATGTAAAAGAGTTCGGTGAGCCATGCCCCTTGCAAGCCACAGGAATGCAACAGATCCCCATGTTCTAAAGCTCCAAGCATGCGTAAGTTGTCGGAGACAGCCAAGCATGGCGCAGAAAGGGGTCAAGGGGGCTGTGACCCCTTGCAGGTCCAGGAACACGCCTGCCTTGTGGGCAGTTCCGCACAGCGGAAAGTGTTCCGAAGTGCAGCACAGGAGGACGAAGCCCCTGGTTACAGCGCCTTAATTGCGCTCAGCAGAGCGTCCATCTGGGCGTCGGTGGTGGCCCAGGAGGTGCAGATGCGGACGCAGGTGTGGTCAGCGTCGACCTTGGCCCAGGTGGCGAAGTTGAAGTCGGCGGAAAGCTGGGCCAGCTGGGCGTTGGACAGGACGGGGAACTGCTGATTGGTGGGAGATTCAAAAAGCATGGGGATGCCCTTGGCCTTCAGTGCATTGGCGATCACCTTGGCCTGATCGTCGGCCTTCTTTGCAATGTCGAAGTACAGATTGTTCTGCATCAGCATGCCGAACTGAACGCCCAGCAGACGCCCCTTGGCCAGCATGCCGCCGCGCTGCTTGATCATGTAGCGGAAGCGCTTGCTTAGGGCAGGATTGGTGAACACGACCGCCTCGCCGAACAGTGCGCCGACCTTTGTGCCGCCAATGCTGAATACATCGCAGTTTGCGGCCAGATCCGCAGCCGTCACGTCGCACTCGTCAGACATCAGCGCATAGCCCAGGCGTGCGCCGTCAATATACAGTGGCAGGCCCAGACGCTTGCAGGTCGCATACAGCGCCTTCAGCTGCTCCAGGCTGTACAGCGTGCCGATCTCGGTGGACATCGAGATGTACACCATGCCGGGACGCACGACGTGCTCGTCATCCGCCTGCTCAGCCACCGCTGCCTCGACCTGCTCCGCCGTAATGCGGCCGTCCACGTTCGGCACAGTCAGCACCTTGTGACCGCTGGACTCAATGGCGCCCGTCTCATGGCAGTTGATGTGACCCAGATCGCAGCACAGTGCGCCTTCGTAGGGCGCCAAAATGGACGCGATCACCGTCGTGTTGGTCTGCGTGCCGCCCACCAGGAAATGCACATCTGCGTCCGGGCAGGAGAAGGCCTGCTTGATCAGCGCCTTCGCCTCGTCACAATACTTATCCTCTCCATAGCCGGGGGTCTGCTCCAGATTGGTTTCCATCAGCTTCTGCATAATAGCCGGATGGCAGCCCTCCAGGTAATCACACTGAAAAAGGTACATAATGTCCCCTCCATCGTTCATATTTGACGAAACCATTATAATCATTTTCACAAGCTGCGTCAACATTAGAATACAAGAAGTGCGCCCAGGCCGCGCAGCCCCTGGACCCTTCCTGCGCCGCAGCCGGATTCAAGGTTTGCCAAATTACTTTACCGTGAAGCTGGTCCATTCGACGTGATTGTATTCCATCACGTCGGTACTGAGCGTCATGCCGAGCTTCTCATAGAAGGGAATGGCACGATCGTTGGCGACCAGATATACGGCAATATCCTTTTCGCCGCCTGCCAGCTCATGCGCCTTCTTCAAGAGTGTGCGGCCAATGCCCTGGCCTTCATAGTCGCGGTCCACGCCCAGATCAGTGACGAACATCCAATAGCAGAAGTCAGTCAGGGCAAACAGAACGCCGACAATGCGCTCGCCGTCGCGGGCAACCAGGCTGATGGAGGTGCGCTCTACCAGCGTTTCGATGCGTTGGGCGAAACGCTCCTGCGGATACTGGGAACCGAGGTCGGTCCGCCTGAGAAAGCCAATGTAGGCTTCAGCGGTGAGACGCTCGGAATGATAGGTGATGCTCATATGATTCTCTCGATTCTTGACATAAATAGAAAAGGAACAGAACCGTTCCCGGCTCTGTTCCTTGATAGACGTTGATTAGTTGTCAGCCAGGGCGGCAAACAGATTCTTGCAGGCAGGATAGATCTGCCTGAACTGCTGATAGCGGGCCTCATAGCGCGCAGCGATCTCAGGATCGGGCTCGACAGTGGAGGCGATCTCGATCAGCGCGTCACAGGCAGCCTGCACCGTGGGATAAGCGCCGCAGGCCACCATGGCCAGCATCGCGCCGCCCATGCCGGGACCCTGCTCGCTGACGGTGGAGTCCAGCGGGATGTTCAGCACGTTGGCCATCATCTTCTTCCACAGGGGGCTCTTGGCGCCGCCGCCGCAGATGTTGGAGCGCGGGATCTCGATGCCCAGGCTCTTGGCAACCTCGATGGAGTCGCGGATGGCGAAGCACACGCCCTCCAGCACAGCCTGCGTCAGGTCGCTGCGGGTATTGTCCATGGTCATGCCGATGAAAGTGCCGCGGGCACGGACGTCGTTGATGGGAGAACGCTCGCCCATCAGGTAAGGCAGGAAGAACACGTGGTTGTTGCCCAGCTTGTCATCGGTGATGTCCTTCTGCTCGGCGGGATAATCCTTGGTCTGGAAGATGTCGTCCATCAGCCACTTGTTGCAGGAGGCGGCGGACAGCATGCAGCCCATCAGGTGATAGCCGCCGTCAGCGTGCGCAAAGGCATGCAGCGCGTTGTTGGGGTCCACGCCAAAGCTCTTGGAGCTGATAAACACGGTGCCGGAGGTGCCCAGGGAGATATTGCAGCCACCCTCGCCCACGGTGCCGGTACCGACGGCGGCAGCGGCGTTGTCACCGGCGCCCGCGACGACCTTCACGCTCTCGCTCAGGCCCAGGGCAGCGGCGATCTCGGGCTTCAGGGTGCCGACGCACTCATAGCTCTCAAACAGCTTGGGCATCTGAGCCTCGGTGATGCCGCACAGATCCAGCATCTTCTGGCTCCAGCACTTGTGCTCCACGTCCAGCAGCAGCATGCCGGAGGCGTCGGAGTAGTCGCAGCAGTGGGTGCCGGTCAGGACATAGTTGATGTAGTCCTTGGGCAGCATGATCTTGGCGATCTTGGCGAACTTCTCGGGCTCCTCGTCGCGCATCCACAGGATCTTGGGCGCAGTGAAGCCAGCGAAGGCGATGTTGGCGGTGTTGGCGCTCAGCACGTCGCGGCCGATCTCCTCATTGAGGTAGTCAACCTGCTTCTGGGTGCGGCCGTCGTTCCAGAGGATAGCGGGACGGATGACGTTGTCGTTCTCGTCCAGCACGACCAGACCGTGCATCTGACCGCCGGCGCCGATACCGGCCACCTGGCTCTTGTCCTGGCCCTCCAGCAGTTCGGGAATGCCGGCCATCACGGCCTCGCGCCACTCCTCGGGCTTCTGCTCGCTCCAGCCGGGATGCGGGAAGATCAGCGGGTATTCCTTGGTGACGATGTTGTGGATGGCGCCCTTCTCGTCCATCAGCAGCAGCTTGACGGAGGAAGTGCCCAGGTCGATACCGATGTACAGCATAAGGTCAACGTTCCTTTCTTATTGGTTTGAATCGCACAGCGATTAAGATACATGCATGGAAGGAGCCGATGCAACACACAGATTGAACGCTCTTTTCCCTATGATAATGATACACGCTTCACGCCGTTCGGTCAAGGACAAATCATGCGCTTTCTATGTCATTCTATGCACCTTATTTGTAATTTTTAGAAGGATCGCCCTGCGGAGATTGACAAAACGACTTTCTGAATGGACGTTCTGCTTTTTTCGACACTTGCCGGTATCTTCGTGTATCAAGCATCCATCGCACGCAAAAACGGCATGCTGCCTTGAGCTGCATACCGTTTTCATTATCAGGTCAGATGATACGTGCGGATCACCTGCTGGAACAGCGCGTAATATTTCACCAGCTCCGGGTTCCAGGTCACGCGGCTGTGGACGGCTTCGATGCTGAGCAGGAAGGGCACGCCGTCCGCGTCGCTTCCCTTGATATGGATGCAGGATAAAATGCCCTGCTGCTTCATCTGCGCATAGAAATCCAGATTCCGTGCGGCGAACTTCTCGATGTCGTCGCAAACCATCACGCCGTGCGCATCGTACATTTCGGCCAGCGCCGGTGCATCCAGATAGCCAATCGTCTCGCGAATGATCCGATCATTCAAGCGCTGATCGCCGGCCATACAGACGACCCGCCAGGGCGTGCCAGCATACAACGTCACGCGCTGCAAGCCCAGATCGACCGCCGCTTCCTCCAGCAGCGCATCAAGTGCGCCGCCCTCGCCGGTAAACACCCGCGACATGATCGTACACATCATGTCACCCACAGACATGTTTCCACGATTGTTGATGCGTCGGCTGCTCATGGAGGTCTTGAGGATCTCCGACAGCGTACCGTGCTTGGCTGCGTCGAAAATCACATAGCGATTGCGGCCCTTGTGCTTGGCGCGGTACATGGCGAAATCTGCCAGGCGGAACACATTTTCATAGCAGTCGGCATCCTTGGGATAGGCTGCGCAGCCGATGGACAGCGTCACGCACGGCTGCTCGTCGTTGCCGCCCGGATAGACTGCCGCAACGCGGTTGCGGATGCTTCGGAGCAGCTCGCGGTTGTTTTCCATGTTGTCCACGCCAAAGAAAACCACCATAAATTCATCGCCGCCGATACGTCCGACCAGGCCGTTCCCGCCCACCTCGTCCACCAGGATCGACGCGATCCGTTTCAGCACCGCGTCGCCCGACATATGGCCAAAGGTGTCGTTGACCTGCTTGAAATGATCCACATCCACGATCAGAATATTGATGTTCTGACGTTTCTGCACGTCGATCATGTTGATGGCCGTGCTGGTGATCTCCGCCTTGGGCAAAAGTCCGGTCAGGGAGTCGCGCTCCATGTTGACCACCACGCCGCGCTTGGCGCCGAAATGGATAATGCCCGCCGCACCGGTATAGCTGCCCCGCTCGAAAAGAGAAATGCCCTTGATGAGGGTTAGCGCCGCGTCCCGATCCTCCAGCAGATGACCCTTGGCGTTGAGGAGCACGGTCGTTTTCTGGCTGCGGAAATCCGAACAGAACTGGGAAAGGGCCGACGCGTCCGACGGATGAACCCGCTCCCGCATGTGATCGAAGAATGTCTGGAGCGGTACCTCGACGATGGTTTGTTCATACTTGTCCAGCCGGTAGATCCGGATCAGATCCGTCGCCGCGCTGTACTCAAAATACTCGTCCCCATATACGCTGAGAATATGATTTTTTAGCTCGATCATCCGGTTTTGACGTTCCAGTTCCGACGCCAGCCTGTCCACCGGCAGGAGCGTTACCACCGCCGCCTGCGGATTGGCCGAGGGCGCCGCCGACGCGATGTGCAGCACCGGCTGCTCTTGCTCATCCAACAGGCGCAGCGCGAAATACTCCTTGGTACACGCCGTCAACTGACATCTGAAGATCGGCAGGTCCGGCGGATAGACCAGATGATCGAAGGGATGATAAAAGCGCTTGCCGATAAACGAGTAGGACTCCGCGCTCGCGGACAGCACTTCATAGCTCGTCCTGTGAATCACGACCGTTTGCTTTTCGTTCATGGCACTCCTCCCCTTTCCTCTGATCCCATATTGTCGAATTTTCATTATTATAATAGATTGGCAGTAAGATTTCAATATCCTTCTTCGTAATTCCTTCGTCCTGTGCAAAATTGTACCCATGGCGGTGCGATTATGTGCTATAATAGGCCATGCTCCCGGCACCAAACCTCACACAAAGGAGACAGTCCATGATTCAGGATATTTTCCCGCGGCGTCTGTTCAATCAGTACGATCCCGCAATTCGCCCCGACTCCGGCAGTTTTGTCCTCCGTCTCCATCGCGACGCCCTGATGATGTGCGCCGCGCCTGAGCTGCGCTTCCCGACGGTCAGCGATTTTGATGCGCTGCCTGCCCTCACGTATCTGTTCGCCATTGATGGTGAACGATATTTTCTGCTGAGCGAGGACGTCGACGCCAGCGTCGAGACACGCTTTGTTTCCCTGCGCGAGTTGCGTGAAAACGGCTTTGGCCCCAAGCATCAGCTGTTTGCCGCCATGACGGCCAAACATTTGTCTGACTGGTATACAGACAATCAGTTCTGCGGCCGCTGCGGCAAGCCGATGGCCCATTCTGAAACGGAACGCTGCATGGTCTGTCCCTCCTGCGGCTGCCGCAGCTATCCGCGCATCATGCCCGCCGTCATCGTGGGCGTCATCAACGGGGATCGTCTGCTGCTGACCCGCTACCGTACGGGCTACAAGCACAATGCCCTGATCGCCGGCTTCACCGAGATCGGTGAAACGGTGGAGGAAACCGTTGAGCGCGAGGTGATGGAGGAAAGCGGCCTGCGTGTCAAGAACATCCGCTACTATAAGAGCCAGCCCTGGGGCGTGGCCAATGACATTCTGCTTGGCTATTACTGCGAAGTGGACGGCGACGATACGATCCACATGGATGCCAACGAGCTGGGCTCCGCCGCCTGGGTCCAGCGTGATGAGATCGTTCTCCAGCCGGACGACGCCAGCCTGACCAATGAAATGATGATGTTGTTCAAGGAAGGCAGGATCGTCAGGCCCTGACCTGCGCAGTCCTTGAAGCACGAACCTGCGATCAGCGCAAAAACTGCATACAAAAACTTGGTCAGAGCTTCGTTCTCTGGCCAAGTTTTTTTGCAGCCCTGAACCAGGCTGTAGTCACTGGATGGTTCTGGGCCTGCGTCACTGGTTATTCATAGACCGCTCTGGCGCCTCCGATATACGGCAGACGGGAATAAGCCATGACAAGGTGGGCTTCACCGAGGGTGGCATATTCGCCGCGGAGAGGGACTGCTACGGGGCGGATATGCATGCCGACGAGCGTGTCGCCCACGTCAATGGCGGCCTCGGCCTGAATAGACATGGCAAGCGTGGGGCGTGAGAGGAGCTTCCAGGCTGCCGCAGGAACACTGCCGCCGGCCTTTGGCTGGGGAACGGCGCGGACCTGCGTCAAACGGCGCTGATCCAGGACCGATTGCTCCATGACCACGGCGCGGTTCAGATGCTCGCAGCACTGAAAGGCGGGCTCCAGGCCATGCGCGCGGCAGGCGGAAATAAAAGCCTGCGCGATCACGACGCCCAGCTCAGGCACACTGCCCTTGCCGATGCGTGCGCCGGCTACCTCGCTGGTGGAGCAGCCCATGACGATCACACCGCCGGGCATGAGTTCGCCAGCCTTGACCAGCGCATCGACGCTCGCATCCAGCACACGGGACGCTTCCTCACGGAACTGTTCAGGATTCATGCATTTTACCTCCTTGCGGGATTGGCAGAGATAGCGGTTTCAGAGGCGGCAGCGCATCGGCCAGGGGCCTGAAAACCAGCTGGCGTGTGTTGGCGGCGCCCAGGGCCAGCAGTTGTCCCAGCATATGGTTGAACATGTGTCGGCTCTCCGGGTCCATCTCCCGCGACGCCTGCACAATGGCCGCGGCGGTGTGCAGCTTGTCTGCCGTCAGGTCCGCAGTGGTCGATGCATGCAGCGGCTCCACCAGACCGAACAGCGCGTCCACAAAGGCGCGGCGTGCTTCCGGCGTACAGGCGGCCAACCAGTCGCGGACCGTCCGGTCCACCACATTGCTGCCCAGGTCGTTGCTGTGTACGACCTCAAAGTGCGGTCCCACCAGCTGCCAGGTGAAGGCATCGTGCTGGATCAGGCCCAGCGCGGTGGAATGCACGATCATGTAGTCCTTGTGATACCCCAGCAGACGGCCAACCACTGAACCCTGCGGGATCATGCAGGTCAAAATGCCGCAGATCCGCGCATAGCCGTCAGAGGCCAGCGTCGCGTCGTCCAGTCCCGGACCATCAAAGCTGCAAACGCTTGTCAGATGCGATTGGGCCTCGGCGGTGACGTGGGCGGCTGCGTAGGCGGAGAGATTACCGCCCTTGCTGTGCCCAACGACGATGACCGGGTGTGCGGCGGCCTCCACGGCCCGTTGCAGATAGGCCGTGGCAGCCAGCTGCGCGGGAACCGTTTCAAATGCCATGTTGCAGTCCTCACGCCAGCCTACGATGCTCGCATCGGTGCCGCGGAAGGCGACGACGTTCGGGCCATGATCGAAATCAATGGTCATGGCGCTGAACTGGATGCAGTCCACGTCGCTGTGCTCGTCAATATAGTCGTGAACCCGCATACCGCCAAAGCGGCTGGTATCCGCCATGATGTACAGCAGATCGCGCCATTGCTCGAAATAGACATTGCCCTTGCGCTCCCGCAGATCCAGCAGCGGCGCCAGCTCATGCAGCGTCATGCCGGAGGACGAGGCCGCATTCGGGCCCACGTCGTTGTAGCAAAAGCTCGCCATGATCAGACTGTCCACCAGGGTCCAGGGCGCCTGATCAAGCGTCAGGTCGCCGCGCCAGGTGAGATAATCAAATAGGTTTGACAACAGGAATCACCTCGTTTCCAAGGAGAAAGATCAGTCGTCCAGTTCGCCGCTGTCCTTCATGCGCTCATATTCCTCACGGGATAGCAGGCACATGCGGGGCTTCGCACCGTCCTTCTGGGAGACGATGCCGCGCTTCTCCATCTCGTCGACCAGGCGGCCCGCGCGGGCATAGCCGATTTTGAGGCGACGCTGAATGAGAGAGGTGGAGACCTGGCCGTCGTTCACAGCCATCTCGATGCACTGGGCCAGCAGAGAGCCGTCGCCGCCGCTGGCGTCCATCATCTCAGCCATGTCGGGCGTCGTGCCGCCATCGCCGTTGTCGGTCAGGCGCTCGACCTGCTCCATGACGCTCGGATCATAGTTGGCGGGGCTGTTCTCACGGATGAAATCGGTGATGCGGTTCACCTCGTTGTCGGACAGGAAGCAGCCCTGAATGCGGATGGGCGTAAATTCGCCGGTGGGCTGATAGAGCATGTCGCCGTAGCCCAGCAGCTGTTCGGCGCCCATCTTGTCCAGGATGGTTCGGCTGTCGATGAAGCTGGACACCTTGAAGGCGATACGGCTGGGAATGTTGGCCTTGATCAGGCCGGTGATGACGTCCACGGAGGGGCGCTGGGTGGCAACGACCAGGTGGATACCTGCGGCACGGGCCAGCTGGGCCAGACGGCAGATGTGATCCTCGACGTCACGCTTACAGGTCATCATCAGGTCAGCCAGCTCGTCGATGATAATGACGATGCGCGGCATGCGCTCGTCGCCATCCTCCAGAGCAGCGTTGTAGCCGTCGATGGCGCGGACGCCCTTGATCTGGAACTTCTGATAGCGGTCCATCATCTCAGCCACAGCCCAGGCCAGGGCGCCGGCGGCCTTGTGCGGATCGCTGACGACGGGCATCAAGAGGTGCGGCACGCCGTTGTAGCACTGAAGCTCGACGACCTTGGGGTCGACAAGGATCATGCGCACTTCCTTGGGCGAGCAGCGGTAGAGCAGCGAGTTGATCATGGTATTGATGCACACCGACTTACCGGAACCGGTGGCGCCGGCGATCAGCAGATGCGGCATCTTCGCCAGGTCGCACACAATGGGCGTACCGGCGATATCCTTGCCCAGGGCGACCACCAACGGACGGTTGCTGGCATTGCGCATAGCGTCAGACTCCATGATCTCGCGGAGCGTGACGGTGGACGTCTTGCGGTTGGGCACCTCGACGCCGACCAGCGACTTGCCCGGAATGGGCGCTTCGATACGGACAGACTTGACCTCCATGTTCATGGCGATGTTCTGCGCCAGGTCGGTAACCTTGCTGACCTTGATGCCGGCGGCCAGCTCCAGCTCGAAGCGGCTGATGGCAGGGCCGTGGGTCACGTGACGGACCTTGGCGGTCACCTTGAAGGAGGCCAGGGTTTCCTCCAGGCGCTGGGAACGGACGGCGTCCTCCTCCGCGCCCTGGCCGACGGGCGGTTCAGGCAGCTTCAGCAGGTCCAGTTCAGGATAGACATAGGGGATTTCAATGGGATCGGGATCGTCGCTCCAACCGAGACGATCCTCGTCATGCTTGACCGGAGCCAGATCCAGATCAGGCTGCCAGCCGTTCTTGGGACCGGCCTGCTGCACAACGGGAACGCGCAGCTCCTCAGGCGGCGCAATGGGCTCCTCCCACGGCGGACGCTCGCTGTCGTCGGACCAGGAGGGCTTGGGCTGCTGCACGCCGGAAGCGGTGCGGGAGGGCTGGCGCGAAGGCGTCGAGGCGGGTTCATCCGTATTGCCGCGCCAGGTAGAGGTGCGCTGTTTGCCGGTCTCCTCCTTCCAGGCGGAACGGCGGCGGGACGGGACTGCCTTGGCAGTTTCCTCGGCGGCGGGCTGAGGCGTGTCCATCGCAGCCATTTTCTGCTCGACCTGAGCGCGCCAGCTGTTGGCGGGCTGGGCCTTGGCAGGCTGCGCGGGCTGGACGGGGACCTCATGACGCCAGGTGCTGCGGGTTTTGACGGGATCGGCAGCGGGTTCGGGCTGAGGTTCGGGCTCGTCAGCGGGACCCTGCCAGTTGATCTGGGGCGGCGTCCACTGATAATCGGCCTGGGGATCGGCGGCAGGCTGAGCATTCTCGTCCTGCCGGACCGGCGGCTGCTCCTGCGGATAATCAGGCTCGGCATCCTTGCGGGAGCGCGCAAACAGAGGTGTGCGGGCAGGCTTTTCAGTGGGTTCATCCACATCGAAAATGCCTTTGCGGCGCATGCGGGCAGGCTTTTCTTCGCCGTCATTGGCCGACGTGCCGAGGAACAGGTCCTTCAAGCTGCGCTTTTTTGCACCGGGCACGCCGCGCAGCTCCTCCTCCGTAGGCTGGAAGCCAAAGGCAGGCTGGTCGGCGTTCTTCTTGCCGTGGGTCCTTGGGTCAGGCTGCACCTCAGCGTAAATCGGCTGCTGCTGGGGCTGTTGCGGCATACCGCCGTAGGGCTGGTTCTGGTAGTAGGGCTGCTGCTGCGGATAAGGCTGAGCCTGCTGCTGATAAGCCTGCCCCTGGGCCATGGCCTGGGCGGCACGATTCTGCTGCCAGGCCAGCTCCTGCTGGCGCAGCTGGGCTTGCTGCTGCTGATCCTGGGCACGTCGGGCTGCATCATGAGCCTTCAGCTTCTGGAAGGTCCCGGCGGCGTCGAAGCGGATCAGGAACAAGAAATCAACAATGGCCAGCAGAATGCAGATCACGCCCGCCGGGATCGGGCCGGCCAGCTTCCACAGCGGCCAGGCGGGGATCATGCCCAGCAGGCCGCCGCCCACCTGGTGATCAGTGCCGAAGGCATAAGCCTTGGCCAGAAACAGATCGTAAGCGCTGGAAAAATTGCTGGTGGTGCAGAAATAGTCAAGCAGGGACTGGCTGGGCACACCGGTGAAGGTGAACAGATTGGCGCAGGCCAACGCCAGCATATACAGGCCCAGCCCCAGCAGGAACGGGAGCACAGGCGCACGGCGCTGGGAGGCCCAGATCACCAGCACGCCCGCCCAGAACGGGAAAACCGCCAGCAGCACCGTCAGCGAGCCGGTCAGGCCGAAACAGACGCTGCGCAACCCGGAGAATATGTCGCCGGACATGCGGATGACCACGGCCAGGAAGATCAGCACGCCAAGGGCGATGAGCAAAAGGCCGATCACCAGATGAATGATCAGGGAGTCGCTGGAATAATTGGGCATTCGTTTGGCTTTTTTCGTGGGTTTATGCTTCGTCATGTGTCCTCCTGCAAGCACAGAATCAATAAGTAATAAACACAGTGGAAAGGCTGCCGTCCTCGCCAGCATGCAGACGGAGCGTATACTCACCGAAACGATAATAATCACTGGTGCCGGGCGTGATGCGGTACAGGTCGGCCAGATCTGCATCCACATCCAGCGTGGCGTCGGGCTCGCCCAGCAGGGTACGCCAGGTCGCAATGGGCGTTCCAGGCTGCTCGTCGGCAGTGGTCGTAAGACCGAAAAGCGAGATGCAGTCGCTGCGGATGCCAAGGACCAGGCTCTCGTCAAACGTTTTGTAACTCAGGGAATCGGTCAGCAGCCAGCAGCTGCGGAACCGGCTGTCCTCCAGGGAAAACATGCGGCCGCCCTCGTACAGATCCGGATCGGTGAGCAGATGGTAGGCCGCCACATATTCAGACAGGGGCTGGCCGAGCGCGGCGGGAATGCCGGGCAGCGCACCTGCCTCCGCGCAGGCGCGGATGGCGTCGGCGGCATTGTTGCCGGGATTCATGTAGTCAGCCGCGCCGATGCGGTCCAGGATGCTGCCCTCCGTGAGATCGAACAGCTCCGGCAGCTCGAACCAGTGCAGTGTGACCGTGCCCGCAAGACCTGAGAGCGTGGATAACTGCTCGATGGGATAGTGGAAGGTGACGCCCTGGGGCGTGAGCGAATAGGTCTGCGGAACAGGCAGCAGCTCACTGTTCAGCAGATGAGCGCTCATTTCCGGAGCAATCACGAAATCCAGCCATTCGCCGATGGCGTCCAGTGCCGTATCCTCATCCACGGCAAACAGTGCGGACAGTGGGATCGGCTCGCCGGTGGTCAGGTCGATGTTGGCGGTATACCAGACCTGCGTGGTGCGGTCGGTGACCACAGGCCCGGAGGCCAGCATGGCGCAGGACAGCACGCCGCCTTCCAGCAGCGCATCATAGCGCAGGGTCAGCGGTACCTCGCCAGACATGACCAGCGGCAGACGGCTGAGCAGCGCACCTGCGCCGGCGTCAATGATCTGCGCGTTGACCGCGGCCTGCAATTCTTCATCTACCAGGCCGGTCACCTGCGGATACGCAATGCTGTGAATCCCCAGTGTCAGTCCCTGCTCGGACAAAGAAGGCGTTTCAGCCATGGGCGTTTCAGCTGATGCCCCCAGGGAAACCATCAAGGCCAGCAGCAGCGAACAGATTCGGGCCAAGGGACGGATCGCTTTCATCGTCATCTACCTCCGCGAAAAACTATTGTACATCAATTGACGATTCTACGCAAGTTTTCCATGCATGTTCCCGATACATTTTAATGTAGAAAAATGCCGGACCCGCGATACGGTGCGCGGATGCGGCAGCCGGGATCAGGCGAAAAAATCGTTCCGATCCGAAGAAAGAAGTCCCCGAATTGTGTGAAAAGTCCTTGCAAAACTTTTTTCATGCGATATACTAAAAAGTGAGGAAGAAAGTGTGGGACCGGGCCGTTCTATTGGCAAGGAAACACAAACGGGAGGATACTCAGCATGAAAAAATTGTCACTGTTGATCGTCACGCTGATCCTGGCGCTCTGCGTGGCGCTGCCTGCGCTGGCGGAAGCGGATTTCACCTTTGACCGCACCGTCCGGACGGTGTTTGAAGGACAGACGCTGCAACTCCAGCTGATCCGTCAGAACGGCGCGTTGGAGGAAGGTACGATCACCTACAGCTCCTCTGCGCCCAAGATCGGCTCGGTGGATGAGAACGGCCTGGTCACCGGCCATAAAAAGGGCGAAGTGACCATCACGGCGACACTGAAGGTCGGCAAGCGTACCTATAAAGGCTCCATTACCTTGACAGTGCAGCGCGCTGTGACCGAGGTGACGGTGCTGGAGGACGAAATGGTCGTCTTTGCCCCCGGCGATCCGGTGATCGAGACGGTCATGGAACCGAAGGAGGACAGCGCAGAGGCTGATTTCCGCGTGGCTGTGCTGCAAATGGGCCGCGACCAGTCCTTCCGTGCCTCTCTCCTGCCCAAGGACGCCAGTGATCGTCATTTTACCGTGACTTCCTCCGATCCTGAGGTAGCCCGTGCGGTCGGTACGACGACGCTGCGCCCGGTGGCGCCCGGCGAGTGCGTGGCGACCATTGCCAGCACCACCAACCCCGAGGTGTTTGTGCAGTATCGCGTGCTGGTAACGCAGCCCGTGAAGAGCGTTACCCTGACCGCCGAGAAGAAGCGTACCGGTGTGGGCGGCACCATTGAGGTGATCCCCGAGATCAAGCCCGCCGACGCGACCATCACGGCGCTGGAGTGGAGCAGCGACAACACGAAGGTCGCCACAGTCGATGAGAACGGTATCGTGACCGGCGTCGGCAAGGGCACGGCCACCATCAAGGCCCGCGCCGCCGACGGCACCAAGCGCTATGGCACCATTCAGATCACCATCGCCCAGCAGCCCACCGAGATCGAGCTGAACGCCTATCAGATCTCTGTGCCGGTTGGTTCCTACAAGAATATGTCGGCCACGGTGCTGCCCAAGAATGCCAACAACAAGGAAGTCGTCTGGAGCTCCAGCGACGAGTCAGTGGCCAAGATCAATTCCTATGGCCGCGTGACGCCCGTTTCGCGCGGCACCTGCGTCATTACCTGCACCAGCAAGGAAGCACCGGAGGTGTTCGTGACCGCCAATGTCGAGGTCACTCAGCCTGTGACCCGCGTTGCCTTCAACGAGAAGGAGGTCACGGTGAATGTGGGCAGCAGCGTGCGCGTTTATTGGTCCACGACGCCCGCGGATGCCTCTGATCCCTCCGTGACCCTTAAGTCCAACAGCGAGAAGATCGCCACAGTGAGCCAGGACGGCGTGATCTACGGCGTAAAGCGCGGCAGCGCAACCATCACGGCCACCGCCAACGACGGCAGCGGCAAGCGCGGCTCCATCACCGTCAATGTCCTCCAGCCGGTGGAGGGCGTCCACATGAAGAACGATACTGTGAATATCGACTTGGAGGAACCCACAACGCTGACGGCGGTGCTGGAGCCCGCAGACGCCAGCAACAACCGCATGACCTGGACCACCACCGATCGCCGCATCGTGACGGTCAGCGGCAACCGAAACAGGCCCACCGTCACCGGCCACGCCTGGGGCACGGCCACCATCATCGGCACCACCGAGGACGGCGGCTACTCCACCACCGCGACCATCAATGTCGGCAACTATGACAAGGCCCTGGAGATCACGGACCTGTACCTGCAGGACAACCGCATCAAGATCAACGTGCAGAATGTCAGCAACATGAATATTACCCGGTTCTATTACACGGTGACGGCCTATGACATTTATGGTCAGCCGCTGCCCTGCAATACCGTGGGTACCAATGTGTTTGAGGGCTCCTATTCCTGGAACACGCTCTACGAGGGCGATTCCACCACCCACGGCAAGTTCACCTTCAATGGCTTTGTGCAGCCTCTGGCAACCATCGGTCGAGTGGATATGGTCATCACCAGCTATTGCACCGACAATGGATACAACCGCAACATCCGCCCCGAAAAGCAGCGGGTGGTCAGCTATATCAGCCCCTTGATGGTGACGCCTGAACCGGTGCCCGAACTGACGCCGGTGCCTGCGCCGATCGGCGATGCCATCTGATCCTGCCCATTCTCAACAAACGGATTCACCCATCGGATGGCAAAAGCACGATGTTGTCAGGAAGAACGAGGGGCATGGATTTATCCCATGCAGCGCTTTCGCAAACACGAAGAATCATAACTGATTGCAGAAACGCTCCTCCCCTACCGCATCTTGACAAAAAATCACTTCTTCCGCAGAGGCCCAGGGGACGACAAGTCTCCTGGGCCTCTGTTCATCGACAATACGGATTGATTGCCGGAAATATTCCAGCGTTGGGGGAATATGATAAAGGCGCTGCTCGCCCAAGCGGACGGTTCAGCGCCTTTTTTCTGCGATTATTTACCGGCGTTCTCGTGCTCCAGCTCCTCCATGATTTGAGGGATCTTGGCCGTTTCAGCACTGTCCAGCGGCGGGAACTGCGGGTCCATCTCCTCGAGGGTATCCACCAGCAGTTCGCTCACAAGATACCTGGTGTACCATTTCGTATCGGCAGGGATCACATACCAGGGGCTTTCAGGCGTGGCGGTCGCGTTGATGCAATCCTCATAGGCCGCGTCGTATTCCTCCCACAGCGCACGCTCCTTCATGTCGTTGGTGGACAGCTTCCAGTGCTTCTCGTCCAGCTCCATGCGATCCAGGAAGCGCTTGCGCTGGGTCTCCTTGGACACGTTCAGGAACAGCTTGACCATACGGATGCCGTTCTCATACAGATATTCTTCCCAGTGGCGCAGATGGCGATAGCGGCGGTCGAAGAAATCCTCCGTCACGCAGCGGGACGCCAGACGGTAGCCGCGCTCCATGTGGTGGACCTTCACCACCAGCACGTCCTCATACTGGCTGCGGTTGAACAGGCCGATCTTGCCGCGGGGAGGCAGGGCGGCGTTGATGCGCCAGAGGAAATCATGGCTCAGGTCGGTGCTGTTGGGCGCCTTAAAAGAATGGACCTCCAGCGCAGCAGGATTCAGGCCGGAGAACACCTTCTTGATCAGGCTGTCCTTGCCGGCGGCGTCGCGGGCCTGAATGGCGATGACCAAGCCCTCCTCGCCTGCCGCATAAAGACGCTCCTGAAGCTCGGCAGCACGGGCGATGTTCTCCTGCGTTTTGGCGATGAGTTCTTCCTTGTGCGCCTTCAAATCGGCATTCACAGCGGTAGGCAGGTCTTTGATCACAAGTTTCTTTGTTCCGTCAAAGCGGAATTCCTTCGCAGACACAGTCATGTCTCCTTTTTGGGTTACTCTCTTATCTGATATTATACGATAGAATTCGATCGTGTGCAAGTGCAGACGACAAAAAGTACCCAAAACAAACATGATCCTGGTCGCTTTCGACCAGGATCTCCTGCATCGGGACGCCCAGCAGTCTGCTCAGGGCAAACAGATTGTCCACCGTCGGCAGACTCTCGCCGCGCTGCCATTTGTAGATGGCCTGCGGCTGCTCAAAACCGAAGTAGCCTTGCAGCTCGCGCACGGACAGCCCGTGCTGTCGGCGGAGCCGCTGAATGTTCAGGCCGGTGGCCTTCAGGTCGATCGTCGGGTACATCATCTGCATGACCTCCTTTGCACACGGTCGATCGGGAAACAGTAAGGTTATTATACCACGGGTTCAATGAAAATGGTGTGAACTTGTGGTTGAATTTTTCGTGGAAAACACGACTTGACGAGGCGTGCCGCCGGGCGTATGATGTAAAAGTCAAGAAGCGCTGATCACCAAGGAGGCATGATGATGGATCGTTCGTTCCACGCGGGCAACCGTGCCCGCCTGTATGCGGCCATGGAGCCCGCGTCGCTGCTGGTGCTTTTTTCCGGCAAAGAGATTCGCAAGACCAATGATGAGTATTATCTGTTCTATGCAGACCGCAGCTTTGTTTATCTGACCGGCCTGGAGTGCAAGGAGGCCGTGCTGCTGGCGGAAAAGGATGCCGCCGGCACAGTCCGCGAGCGCCTGTACATCCTGCCGCCGGACGCCATGGCGGAGCGCTGGACGGGCCGCCGCGTGAAGCCCCATGAGGCCGAGGACATTTCCGGTATCAGCGATGTGCGCTATGCAGACAGCTTTGGCCGGGAGTTCCATCAGCTGGCAACCTCGGGCCGCTTCGCCCGCGTATACCTGGATCTGTTCCGCGTCAGCCCGGAGGATATTGACCGTCCGGCACACGCCCTGTGCGGCCAGGTTCGGAAGGAGTACCCCTATCTGGCCATCGCCAACGCCAATCCGCTGATCCGTCGTCTGCGTCTGATCAAGCAGCCCTGCGAGCTGGCCGCCATGCGCAAGGCGGAGACCATCACCCGCGACGGCATCCTGGCGATGATGAAGGCGTCGAAGCCCGGCATGTATGAGTACCAGTACAAGGCCGAGTGGGACCGCGCCATCGGGCAGTACGGTCCGCAAGGTCCCGCATTCCCGTCGATCATCAGTGCGGGCAGCAATAATTTCTGCATTCATTATTACAGCTACACCGGCCAGGAACAGGACGGCGACATGGTGCTCAACGACGTGGGCGCCCAGTGGGACAACATCATGACCGACGTGTCCCGCGGCTGGCCCGTCAACGGCCGCTTCAGCGACCGGCAGAGGCTGCTCTATATCTGCGCACTGAAAACGTCGAATTACATGTTCTCCATCATCAAGCCCGGCATGCCGATAGCAGACGTGGACCGCATCATTCATGAATACAACGCCCAGCTGCTGGTCGAAGCCGGCGTGCTGGACAAGCCCGAAAATATCGCCAGGTACATGTGGCACAATGGCTCCCATCACGTGGGCTACGACGTGCATGACGTGGTGGAAATGCCCGAGATCATTGCGCCGAACATGGTATTCTGCATCGACGTGGGCATTTATCATGAGGAATGGGGCATTGGTTTCCGTCTGGAGGACAACTGCCTTGTGACCGAAAATGGCTGCGAGAACCTCTCCGCCTGCACACCCCGCACCATCGAGGACATTGAGTCCGTTATGCGCAAGTAATATTCTTCTCCTTTCAAAATGAACATGGCTGCAATCGCAGCCAACAAATACAAAAACCGATTGTTCAAGGGTTGAGGCCCTGAACAATCGGTTTTTCGATCTTCAATGAAACTATGAAACCAGCAGGCAGCAAGACCATCCCGCACGCGGCCCTTGGCAGTGCGCAGGGACAGCGCCCCTGCATTACTCAAGATCTTTCTTGATCGTCTCCCAAATCACCTTGGCCGCAAACGCAGCGCCAGTCTTTGAGGTGTGCTGACCGTCCTGGTAGTACATTTCGACGCCGGGATTCTCGGCAATATGCGCCCACCATTCGTGACCAACGGGCGCATAGAGGGCGCCAATGGACTCGGCCGCCTGGGCCTGAAGGGCGTCCATCTCAGGCTGCTTCTCCGGTTCGGTTTTCTGTGCCCAGGTGGCGTAAATGACCGGCTTGGCAGTTGTTTGGTGAATCCATTCGCCAATGGCCTGGACCGCCGTCAGGTATTTGTCCGCAGGCGCAAAGGGATGCGTGTGTTCCTGAAGGACCACATAATCATTGTGTCCAAAAAGGATGTTAAAGCGCACATCGGGCTCCTGGACATGCTGTGCCAGGAACCAGCCTCCGTGGGCGATCATGGTGACGTCGCACTCGACGCCCTCGCTGCGGGCAAGCTGCGCCATCAATTCCGGCATGTCGTTGACATAGGTATGGCTGTTGCCGATAAACAGCACCTTCACCTTTTTCATGGGATGTCCTCCTTCCAGTATAGCGTCCGTCACACCACCAGCAAGATTCCCTGAACCGCCGCCACACCCACGCATGCGCCAATGGCAACGGTCAGAAGGCCCTTATCCTTCCAGGCCAGGAACACGGCGACGATCAGACCGCCGAGGGCCGCCCACAGCTGCCCAAGGGTGGCGGGATCGCCGGCAACATAGCCGGTGGAATAGAGAACGTCAGGGATCGTCATGGCGGCCAGAACCGCATAGGGTACATAGTAAAGGAACGATTTGATGAATACGCTCTTGATCTCCCTGCGGAAAACCGTGAGGGGCAGCATGCGGATCAGATAGGTGACGACCGCCATCACAATCAGGTAAGGCAGATAAACGCTCCAGTTCATTTATGCCGCCTCCTTTACCGGGAACAGCGCCGCGCCCACGCAGGATGCGATCACCGCGCAGATGATGATGACATAGCCAGGCGAGATCACGCGCAGGAACGGAACATAGCGGAAGCAGATGCTCATCACAGCCGACAGCCCCACCACCGCGCACACCGACCGGCTCTTGCGGCTCGGCGGGATGATGATGGCCAGGAACATGCCATAGATGGCGATGCCCAGCGCGCTGATGATGAACGGCGGCAGCAGCGAACCCGCCACCGAGCCCAGCAGCGTGCCCAGCGCCCAACCAAAGTAGGGCGTCAGCATCAGACCGTACAGATACCACTTGCCGACCTTCTCCGGCTGGCTGGACGCCACAGCAAAGATCTCATCCGTGTTGCAGAAGGCAAACAGCATGCGGTGCAGCGTCGTCATCGAGCCGTCCAGGCGCTGTGAAAGTGAGAGGCTCATCAGCGCATAGCGCAGGTTGATGGTCAGCTGGGTCAGCGCCATCTCCGTCAGCGGCGCAGCGGCAGCCATCAGGTTGATGCCAGCCAGCTGACCCGCACTCGTCACGTTCGTCATCGAGATCAGCACCGCCTGCAGCGGCGAAAGGCCAATGCCCACCGCCTGAATGCCAAAGGCAAAGGACACCGACAGGTAGCCCAAAGCGATCGGGATACCGTGCTTGATCCCCTTCAAAAACCATGATTTCACACTTGATACGCTCCTTTGCGTAAGTTATGCCCTCACATACTACAGCAAAACCGGAGCGGTTTGCTGTTTTTTCTGTGCTTTTTTGCAGATTTTTCCTTTACTCAGCCATGAAAGCACGGATGCGGGCCAGTTCGCGCAGGGCCACCTCGCGGCCATGGGCGTAAACGGCACGCAGCTTGTCCGCGTCGCGCTCCACGGCAGCGGTGTCCAGGGCGTGATCGGGCCGGATCACCAGCGCCATACCGGCTTGCTCGCGGGACTGAACGTAGGCCGTCACTTCATTGTAACGGGCATGGCGAGACGCCATGGCGTCGACGATGGCGGGATAGCGGCGCATGAAGGTGCGGAAGGCCGGCATCAGCTTCGACGGCTGCTTGATATAGCCCGCAGGCTGGGTCACGATGACCAGATTGCGCACATAGCCGTTTTCCTCAAAGCGGCGCAGCGGGATCGGGTCCGAAATGCCGCCGTCCAGGTATCCGCCGCCATCAATGGATACCACGCGGGAAACCAGCGGCATGGATGCGGACGCCCGCATCCACAGCAGGTCGTGCTCATCGCCGGTTTTCAGCTCGCGGTACACGGGCTTGCCTGTTTCCACATCTGTCGCCACCACCCAGAAGGCCATGGGATTGGCCCGGAAGGTCTCGCGATCAAAAACGTCCAGCTTGTCGGGAATATCGCGGTAACAGAAGTCCGCGCCGTAAACGTCGCCGGTGAGCAGAAAGGAGCGAAGACCCGCGTAACGCGGGTCCTTGCAGAAGCGGGTGTTGTAGCGGATGACGCGGCCGATTTGATGTGACTTGATGTTGCAGCCGAAGCACGCACCGGCGGACACACCAATGGCCGCTGGGAAAGTAATCCCATTCTCCATCAGCTCGTCCAGCACGCCTGCGGTGAACATGCCGCGCATGGAGCCGCCTTCCATCACCAGACCGACATTGGATGCAGACATGGTTTACACCTCCAGGACGCGGCCATGATGGCGGGCGTCGGCGACCTGACGCTGCTCCTCGTCAGCCAGGTTCTTCCTGGCGGCGGAGAGCATCAGCTTGATACGGTTGAGCTGATTGACCTCGCTGGCGCCGGGGTCAAAGTCCACGGCAACAATGTTTGCCTGGGGATACATGCGCTTGAGCTGCTTGATGGCGCCCTTGCCGATCACATGGTTCGGCAGACAGGCAAAGGGCTGGATGCACACGATGTTCGGATAACCGCTGACCAGCAGCTCGGCCATTTCGCCCGTCAGGAACCAACCCTCGCCGTACTGATTGCCGATGGAGACGATGGGCTTGGCTAATTCGGCGATCTCCTCGATCTTCATGGGCGGTTCAAAACGCTTGGAAGCACGCAGGGCGTCCATCGCGGACTTGCGCAGGGCACGCATGCCCTTCACGCCCAGGCTGGAAATATACTTGCCCTTGGCGCCGGTGCCGAGGAACTCGCTCTTATAGCCCTCGTTGTAGATACTGTAATTGAAGAAATCCAGCAGATCCGGCACGCATGCTTCCGCGCCTTCGCGCTCCAGAAGTTCCACCAGATTGTTGTTGGCCAGCGGCATGTACTTGACCAGGATCTCGCCCACAATGCCGACGCGCGGCTTGCGCAGCTCCTCATGGATGGGCAGAGTATCGAAGTCACGCACCAGATCGCGGCACATCGCGCCGAAGCCATAGCGGCGCTTGCCGGTCAGCACCTCGCAGATCATGCCATGCCAGCGGGCGTGCAGCTCGTTGGCGGAGCCCTCCACCAATTCGTAGGGACGAACACGGTACAGGCAGCGCATCAGCAGGTCGCCCAGCACCAGCGCCTTGCCTGCGGCGGCCAGCATGCCAGGGGTAATGCGCAGGCCCTCGTTCTTCTCCATGCCGTTGACGTTCAGGCTGATGACCGGGATATGGCCCATGCCCGCCTTGTCCAGTGCGCGGCGGATAAAGCCCACATAGTTGCTCGCACGGCAGCAGCCGCCGGTCTGGGTCATGATGAGCGCCAGCTTGTCAGTATCATACTCGCCGGAAAGCACTGCCTCCAGCATCTGACCGACGGTGATGATGGACGGATAGCAGGCGTCGTTATTGACGAATTTCAATCCCATGTCAATGGCGGAGCGGGTGTTGTTGCCCAGCATTTTAAGATGGTAGCCGTATTTCTCAAACACCGGCTCCAGCAGGTTGAAATGGATGGGACTCATATTGGGGGCCAGGATGGTATAGCCCTCGTCATACATCTTTTTGGTAAATTCCGTGCGTTGATACCCGACAGACGCCGGATGGCAGGTCAGGCCCTGCTTTTCGCGCATATTCATGGCGGCCAGCAGGCTGCGGATGCGGATGCGGGCAGCGCCCAGGTTGTTCACCTCGTCAATTTTGAGGACAGTGTACAGTTTGCCGCTGTTTTCAAGGATCTCGGCCACCTGGTCGGTGGTCACGGCGTCCAGACCGCAGCCGAAGGAATTCAGCTGGATCATTTCCAGGTCGTCGCGGGTGCGGACGAACTCGGCGGCGGTGTACAGGCGCGAGTGATAGACCCACTGGTCGTTGGAGCGCAGCGGTCGTTCGGGCACAAAGTCCACCGGAATGCTGTCCTCAGTCAGCACCGCCAGACCATAGCCGGCGATCAGCTCCGGAATACCATGGTTGATCTCCGGGTCCACATGGTAGGGACGTCCTGCCAGCACGATGCCGCGGCGGTGGTTTTCCCCGATCCATTCGAGCACGCGGCGGCCCTCGGCGCGGATGTCCTCCTTGGCATGTATCTGCTCGGCCCACGCTTTGGCGACGGCGGCGCGGACCTCGGCGGCGTCAATCCCCCACTCGTCCCGGCACAGGCGCGTCAGGCGATCGGCGGCGATCTTCTCGCTGGTCAGTGCGATGAAGGGGCGGATGTACTTGACCTTGCCGTCCACCACGTCCTCGACATTGTTCTTCAGGTTTTCGGGATAGGCACAGACCATCGGGCAATTGTAGTGGTTCTGGGCGCCGGGGGTTTCCTGATGCTCATAGAACACGCAGGGATGGAAGATGACCTTCACGCCCTGCTCGATCAGCCACTGCACGTGGCCGTGGGCCAGCTTGGCGGGATAGCACTCGCTTTCGGACGGAATGGACTCCATGCCCATCGCATAGATACTGCGTGAGGACGCCGGGGACACCTCAACGCGGAAGCCCAGCTCCGTGAGGAAGGTGAACCAGAAGGGATAGTTCTCCCACATGTTCAGCACGCGGGGGATACCCAGCGTGCCGCGCTTGGCCTGATCGGCGGGCAGCGGCTCATAATCAAACAGGCGCTTGAGCTTGTAGGCGGCCACATTGGGGCCCTTGTCGATGGCTGCCGTTTTTCCCAGGCCGCGCTCGCAGCGGTTGCCGGTGATGTGGCTGCGTCCGCCGGGGAAGCGGCTGATGGTCAGCATGCAATGATTGGAGCAGCCCTGACAGCGGGTGGTGGACGTTTTCCAGGTCAGCGCCAGGATCTCGTCGATGGGCAGCATAGACGTTCTCTGCCCGGTATAGCGCTCGCGGGCGATCAGCGCCGCGCCGAACGCGCCCATCATGCCGGAAATGTCCGGGCAGATGGCCTGCACGCCGCTGATCTGCTCAAAGGCGCGCAGCACAGCCTTGTTGTAGAATGTGCCGCCCTGCACCACGACGTGACTGCCCAAGTCGGCGGCGTCTGCCAGCTTGATGACCTTGAACAGGGCGTTCTTGATGACGGAATAAGCAAGGCCTGCGGAGATGTCCTGGACGGACGCGCCCTCCTTCTGGGCCTGCTTGACGTTGGAGTTCATGAACACGGTGCAGCGGGTGCCCAGATCCACGGGATGCTCGGCAAAGAGCGCCTGGGCCGCAAAGCCCTCGGCGGTGAAGCCCAGGGAACCGGCAAAGTTCTCCAGGAAGGAACCACAGCCGGAGGAGCAGGCCTCGTTGAGCAGGATCGTATCCACCGATCCCTGGCGCAGCTTGATGCACTTCATGTCCTGGCCGCCGATGTCCAGCACGCAGTCGACCTTCGGGTCAAAGAAGGACGCGGCGGTCGTATGGGCAATGGTCTCGACCTCGCCCTCATCCAAGCCGAAGGCGGACTTGAGCAGATTCTCACCATAGCCGGTAGAGCAGGATCGGGTGATGTGCGCCGTGGCGGGCAGCTTGTCCTTCAATTCGCCCAGAGCGCGGATGGCCGTCTGGATGGGTGAACCCTGATTGTTGGCATAGAAGGACCAGAGCAGTTCGCCCTTTTCGCCGATCAGCGCCAGCTTGGTGGTGGTAGAACCGGCGTCAATGCCCAGGAAGCAGTCGCCATGATAGGCAGCCAGCTCGCCGCGGGCGACCTTCGCGGTCTCATGGCGACGGAGGAAGGCATTGTATTCCTCATGGCTCCGGAAAAGCGGGTCCAGGCGCTTGAGCTCAAAGGTCATTTGCACGCCGCGGGTCATGGTGTCGATCAGCTGATCGAGCATGACGGGCTCGGCGTCCCCGGTTTCCAGGGCAGCACCCATGGCGGCGAACAGATGGGAGTTTTCGGGGATAACAGTGGTTTCGGGCGTGAGCTTCAGGGTGCGGATAAAGGCGTTGCGAAGCTCCGGCAGGAAATGCAGCGGGCCGCCCAGGAAAGCGACGCAGCCGCGGATGGGCTTGCCGCAAGCCAGGCCGGAGATGGTCTGGTTGACCACCGCCTGGAAGATGGAGGCGGCCAGGTCTGCGGTGGTGGCGCCTTCGTTGATCAGTGGCTGGATGTCAGACTTGGCAAACACACCGCATCGGGCGGCAATGGGATAGATCTCCTGATAATGAGCCGCCTGCTCGTTGAGGCCGGTGGCGTCGGTCTGCATGAGGCCGGCCATCTGGTCGATAAAGGAGCCGGTGCCGCCGGCGCATACGCCGTTCATGCGCTCCTCCAGGCCGCCGGTGAAATAAATAATCTTGGCGTCCTCGCCGCCCAGCTCGATTGCGACGTCGGTCTGGGGCGCAGCGAATTGCAGCGCGGAAGCAACCGCCACGACCTCCTGCACAAAGCCGATGTTCAGCGCTTTGCCCAGGTTGATGGCGCCGGAGCCTGTGATCTTCACGCGGATACCGCACGGACCCAGCTTCTGACGCGCCTCCTTCATCAATTCGGAGAGCGTCTCCTGGGTGTGGGCGCAATGGCGGCGGTATTCGCCGAAAACGAGCTCGTCCTTCTCATCCATCAGGACCAGCTAGACGCTGGTCGAGCCGACGTCGATGCCGGCGCGGTAAATCATCATGATCTCATAACCTCTCTTGCGACTGTGCGGCAGGCGCTGCGCCTGAAAACGCACGTCCGGAACGCAGCGCTGCACGGTTGACAAAAAGCCGCGCAATCTGCGCATACACGTATAATTTATTCAACAAATCAGGGCAAAACCCTGCTGACGTCTGTCGAAAAACGCCGCAGGCGTCCGGCAAACATTGACATTTCCAATGCCAGCAGATATAATCAGAATATCACGAAAAAAGGAGCGCTTTTCATGAAAAGACTGAATCGACTGATTGCATTGGCGCTGGCGCTGTTGGCCTTTGCAGCGCTGCCTGCCATGGCGGAAACCACCATCACGGGCACTGCCGCAGCAGAAACGGTCGCAGCCTCTGACGCCGAGGCAGTCACGCTGATGGATCAGTACACCGCCACCACCGATATGACGAGGCTGGACCTTGGTAGCGTGAAGGCCACAGACCTTCAAAGGCTGGAAGCCTTCCTGGACAAGTTCCCGAAGCTGGAGCGCGTGGACATGTTCGCCACCCCCCTGCGCAACAGCCAGGTTGAGGAGCTGGCCGCCCGCTATCCCGACGTAAAGTTCGGCTGGACTGTCCAGATCGCCGAGCACACGTTCCGCACGGATCAGACGGCGTTCTCCACCCTGCACTACGGCGGCGCCAAGACGCACAACAACAAGATGTTCACCGCGCTGCGCTTCTGCACGGAGCTGCGGGCGCTGGACCTCGGGCATAACGGCTTCAATGACCTATCCTTCCTGTATGAAATGCCGGAGCTGCGCGTGCTGATCATCGCCTGCAACCATTTCACCGATCTGACGCCCATCGCCAGCCTCAAAAAGCTGGAATACCTCGAAATTTTCTCCAACGACATCACGGACATTTCGCCGCTGGCAGGCCTGCCGAACCTGATGGACCTGAACATCGGCTACAACAAGATCACGGACTATTCGCCGCTGTTTGAGCTGCCGAGCCTCAAGCGCCTGTGGATGTACAAGAGCAATGCCTACGGCGTGGCGGCTCCGGTGGACGAACTGCAGGCGGCGTATCCGGACTGCCTCATCAACAATGTCAGCAATCCCTCCGAGGGCGGTTGGCGTCAGCATCCGCACTTTGACGTGATCCACGCCATGTTCCGCGCGAATGTGTATCAGCCATTTGAAGATTCTTTCACGGATGAATGAACTGCCTGTGAAGAATGACAACTTGAACGCAGAAAAGCGGGTTTGGAACGGCAGTTCTTTTTATGAAAAGCAGCATATGATATATTTGTTCTCGTAAGGAGGAAAACAACGATGACAATCGGAGCATGGGTTCTGCTGGGAATCCTGAGCGTGTGCGGTATTGGCCTGGCTGCCCTGGTGGCCTTCGGCGCGTCGCGGGAAGTGGCGGCGCGTTATCACAATGCCTGCAAGCTGGGCGGTGCGGCCATCCTTGCAGTGACGCTGCTGCTGGACGGCGTAGTGTACTGGTACAACACCAGCAGCGCATCAGGACGCCGCGCCCTGAAGGACCAGGAGGCCAACCTGAACGGCGGACTGCATCGCGTGGTGACGGTCTACGACATCAACGGCAATATCATCAAGCAGTACGAGGGCAAGTTCGACGTGGAGACCGACAACGAGAGCTACATCCTCTTTGACGACGACGACAATCTGCGCCACATCATCTATTACACCACGGGTACCATCACCGTGGACGAGGTTCGCGAGGACGCGGCGCAGTAAGGAGGCTTCAATATGGCTGTCTGGTGGACGATGCTGGTAACGAATGTGCTGCTGGTGCCGGGCATTATGATCCTGGCCGGTTACTTCATGTACAAGCATCCGCCGAAGGAGATCAACGGCCTGATGGGCTACCGCACACGGCGCTCCATGATGAACCAGGACACCTGGACCTTTGCGCACGACCTGTGCGGCCGGATCTGGATGCGTGCAGGCACGGTGATGTTGGCGGCCGCGCTGGTGATCCAACTGCTGCTGCTTGGCCGCAGCGAGGATATCGTCGGCAATGTAAGCCTGATCATCACCATGGCCGAGGTTGCAGGCCTCATTGCGAGCATCTTCCCGGTAGAAAAAGCACTGAAAGCCACATTTGCCGAAAACGGCACCAGAAAATAAAAAGCCGCAATCGAACGCGGCCAACACGAAAAAGTCGATTGTTCAAGGGTTGGGCCCCTCAACAATCGACTTTTTCGATCTTGCATGAAACTGCGGTACAAAGCTCCAAGCGCGCGTAAGCCACTAAGGAGCAGTCAAGCTGCAACGCAGAAAGGGGTCAAGGGGCCTGTGGCCCCTTGCAGGTCCAGGAATACGCCCGCCCTGTGGGCAGTTCCGCGCAGCGGAAAGTATTCCGAAGCGTAGCGCAGGAGGCCCGGCGCCCTGGTCGCGCCACAGTGCGAAACCTTTCGGGTGTCCAGAGGGCCGCAATGCGGCCCTTTGGCAGGATTGTCAAGGGCAGCGCCCTTGACGCCCCACGCCTCAAATCAAACTGGCTGCTTCCTTGTCCAGAAGCAGGATCGCATTCGGATGGGTGCGGAGGATGGATGCCTGAACATGCGGGTCGGTGTCGCCGCAGACGGTGGCACGAATGGCTTCGGCCTTGGAAGCGCCGCAGGCAACGAGGACAACTTGATGGGCGTTCATAATGGCGCCGATACCGAGGGTGACGGCCTGACGGGGAACATCGTCGATGGAAGCGAAAAAGCGCTTGTTCGCGTCAATGGTGTTGTTGGCCAGGGTCACGACATGGCAGCCGTGAATAAAGCTCTCATGCGGCTCATTGAAGCCAATATGGCCGTTGCGGCCAATGCCCAGCAGCTGAACGTCAATGTTGCCCGCGCTGACGATCGCCTTGTCATACGCGGCAGCCGCGGCAGCCAGGTCGGGAGCGTTGCCGTCCGGGATGTGCGTGTTGGCTTTGTCGATATTGATGTGGTCAAAGAGGTTCTCATTCATGAAGCGGTGGTAGCTGCACGGATGGTCCGGCGCAATACCGACATATTCATCCAGGTTGTAGGTCACAGCCTGGGAAAAGTCAATGACGCCTGCCTGATTCAGACGAATCAGCTCCTGATAGGTCGGGATCGGGCTGGAGCCGGTGGCCAGACCGAGAACGCTGTTCGGCTTTTTGATCAGCTGCGCAGCGATCATCACCGCCGCCGCATGGCAGGCCTGGGACTGATTCTCATAAACACAAATACGCATCGCGCATTCCTCCAAACAATACTTGTATCATTTGATAATACATGATTTACATTGTATTTTATTGGTTTTGTTGTCCACTTGTATTATAACAATGCAAGCATTTTGTGTCAAGAGGCGCTGGACCCGGAACGGTGAAAAGTCTGCGAGAAATGCAGGTTTTTTCTTTCTCAGGTCGAAACAGTAATAACAGAAAGCGTCTGCGGAGCGATCCGCAGTTGATAAGGAGGAACAGATTATGTCCATCACACCCCATGATATTGCCAAGATGCTTGACCATTCCACGCTCCAGCCCTACCTGACCGAGGAGGACATCCGCCACGGCTGCGAGGTCGCGCTGAAGTACGACACCGCCAGCATGTGCGCCCGCCCCTGCGATGTGCCGATCATGGCCGAGATGCTCAAGGGCAGCAGCGTCAAGGTCTGCACGGTCATCGGCTTCCCGCACGGCGCCCATGAGACTGCCATCAAGGTGGCTGAATCCAAGCTGGCGCTGGAGCAGGGCTGCGAGGAGCTGGACATGGTCATCAATATTGGCCGGATGCTGCGCGGCGACGAGGCCTATGTGCAGGACGAGATCAAGCAGATCGTCAATCTGGCCCATGCCAATAACGCCATCGTCAAGGTCATTATCGAGACCTGCTATCTGAACGACGAGCAGAAGAAGCGTGCCTGCGAGCTGTCCGAGGCGGCTGGCGCCGACTTCGTCAAGACCAGCACCGGCTACGGCAGCAAGGGCTGCACCATTGAGGACCTGAAGCTGATGCGTGCGGCTGTGTCCGCCAATGTGCGCGTGAAGGGCTCCGGCGGCATCCGCGAGCTGGACACCGTGCTGATGGCCCGCGCGGTGGGCGCCAGCCGCTGCGGCGTGTCCGCCACCGAGAAGATCATGGCCGAGGCCGAGAAGCGCTATGCCGAGGGCACGCTGGCAGAAGTCAGCGCCGACTGAGCGGCAGCACTGCCAAAGAGGATAAGAGAAATGAGCAAATATCTTGAGCGGGCCAGGGTGCTGCGTGCGATTGTGACGCCGCACTACAACTGCTGTCAGTCCGTGGTACTGCCCTTCGCGCCGGACGCCGGGATCAACGAGGAGGACGCCTATCGCATGGCGTATCACTTCGCGGCAGGCATGCGCATGGGCGGAACCTGCGGCGCAGTGACCGGCGGCCTGATGGCGCTGGGACTGTTCGGCGTGGATGATCCCGAGGTCATCGCGGATTATTATGCCCGGTACAAGGCCAGGCACAACGACATGATGAACTGTGCGGATCTTTTGCGCGTGAACGCCGAAGCAGGCCGCGAGAAGAAGCCCCACTGTGACGCGCTGGTCTTTGAGCTGGTCACGCTGGTGGAGACGATCCTGCGCGAGCAGGGCAAAATCAAGTAAAAACCATACCGCCGGAGCAGGCCCGAAAAGCGTGCTGCGGCGGTGTTTTCGCATGGTCTGCCTTGCGTTTGGTCAGGAAATGTGTTAGAATGTCGGGGTACGAAACCAAAGGAGCGATGAGACCATGGATATGATGACGAAGATTGCAACACTGACAGCAGACTGCCTGACCGGCACCTGGCCGGAGGCGCAGGGCCTGCCCACCAGTGATGAAATTCGCGGTCTGCTGGCCGTGCCCCCGAACCCTGAGATGGGCGATTATGCTTTCCCCTGCTTCCGCATGGCCAAGGCGCTGCGCATGGCCCCGCCGAAGATCGCCATGGCGCTGGTCGAAGCATGGAAGCATGAGGATGTGGCACGCGTCGAGGCCGTCAATGGCTACCTGAACTTCTTCCTGAACCGCGTGAACTTTGCCAAGGATACGCTGGATACTGTGTTGGCCGCCGGCGAGCGCTACGGCGCGTCCGCCATGGGCAATGGCAAGACCATCTGCCTGGACTATTCCTCCATCAATATTGCGAAGCGCTTCCATATCGGCCATCTGACCACCACCATGCTGGGCCACAGCCTGAAGCGCATTTATGACTTCCTGGGCTACAAGACGGTGGGCATCAACCATCTGGGCGACTGGGGCACCCAGTTCGGCAAGATGGTCTGCGCCTACAAGAAGTGGGGCGACCACGACACGGTGGAGCAGGGCGGCGTGGCCGAAATGACCAAGCTGTATGTGAAGTTCCACGACGAGACCGAGAAGGACCCGACCCTGGAGGACGAGGGCCGCGCCTGGTTCAAGAAGATCGAGGACGGCGATCCGGAAGCGGTCGAGATCTTCAACTGGTTCAAGGATGTGACGCTGCGCGACACCGCCCGCGTGTATGAGCTGCTGGGCGTGACGTTCGACAGCTATGCCGGCGAGAGCTTCTACAACGACAAGATGGGCCGCGTGATCGACGAGTTGAAGGCCAAGGGCCTGCTGGAGATCTCCGAGGGCGCGTCCGTGGTCGATCTGTCTGAGGACAATATGCCGCCCTGCCTGATCCTCAAAAAGGACGGCGCGACGCTGTATGCGACCCGTGACCTGGCTGCGGCGCTGTACCGCAAGGATACGTACGACTTCGACAAGTGCCTGTACGTGGTGGCCTATCAGCAGGATATGCACTTCCGTCAGTGGTTCCGCGTGCTGGAGAAGATGGGCTACGAGTGGGCGAAGGACTGCGTGCATGTGGCCTTCGGCATGGTGAGCTATGAGGGTCAGGCGCTGGCGACCCGCAAGGGCCACGTCGTGTACCTGGAGGAGCTGCTGAATCAGGCGATTGCCCGCGCGAAGGAGATCATCGAGCAGAAGTCCCCGAACCTGGAGAACAAGGATGAGACCGCTCGTCAGATCGGTATCGGCGCGGTGGTGTATACGGTCCTGAGCAATAACCGCATCAAGGATATTGACTTCAGCTGGGATCGTGCGCTGAACTTCGACGGCGAGACGGCCCCCTATGTGCAGTATACGCATGCCCGCTGCTGCTCCGTGCTGCGCAAGGCCGCAGATATGGCCCTGCCCGAGGTGAATTATGAGGCGCTGACCGACGACGAAGCCCAGGCGCTGTTGCGTCTGCTGGGCCGTTTCCCGGACGTCATCAAGGAGGCCGCCGACCGTTACGAGCCCTCCATGGTGACCCGCGCCGTGACCGACATCGCCCAGGCCTACAACAAGTTCTACTATGAGCACCGCATTCTGGATGACGACCCCACCGCTGCCGCCGCCCGCGTTGCTCTGACCAAGGCTGTCAAGGACGTCATCAAGACCGGCCTCTTCCTGGTTGGCATTGAGGCGCCCGAGAGGATGTAAGCATGGGCTTTGCCCCTGCACCCTACCAGTAGTTACACTGTGAAAGAGAGTTTTGCCCTTCCTCACAGCAGCTGCTGAAAACAAACCAAACAAAGCAGTTATGAACCGTGAAGGATTCTTCCTTCACAACTTCATAACTGCTTTTTGTTTACCGCAAAAGGAGAAGTGACCATGAAACTGACCTGCCATCGCCACGGGGACTACCTGCTGCCCATCCTCGGCCAGGATGAGTACGACAAGCAGTCCATTGGCAAACACGGTATGCCCCGTACGCCCGTTCAAAGAAAATGGCTTCAAGCCAATCAAAGCGTTTACCGTAATTATGGGTAAAGCTCATATTACATGGGACCAACGTAGGGAAAACGCTTGCTTTCACCGGTGCGGGAGGGTATAATGATAGCATAGCACAAGCTCGTGAATAGAGGAGGTCAAAAGAATGCGTAAAACGAAAATCATCTGCACCATCGGCCCTGCCAGTGAATCGGAACAGGTGCTGCGTGAACTTTGCCTTGCAGGCATGAATGTGGCGAGACTCAATTTTTCCCATGGCACCCATCCGGAGCATCAGCAGAAAATTGACATGATCCGGAAGGTTCGCGAGGATCTGGATATGCCGATTGCCATCATGCTCGATACCAAAGGTCCTGAATACCGTATCCGTACATTTGCCGAAGGCAAGATTACTTTGCAGGATGGCGACACCTTCACCCTGACGACGGAGGACATCGTGGGTGACAGCGCTCGCGTTTCGGTCAACTATGCCAATCTGCCCAATGAACTGGCACCCGGCGATACAGTGCTCATCAATAATGGCCTCGTGATCATGACCGTACAGGAGATCAGAGGCTGTGAGATTGTCTGTCGAGTGCAGGCCGGCGGTGTGCTGAGCAACCGCAAAAGCATGTGTTTCCCCGGCAAGGTGATGAAGCATGCTTATATGTCCGAGCAGGACCGCGAGGATATCTTGTTCGGCATCCGGAATGACGTGGATTTTGTCGCTGCATCCTTCGTGTCCTGTAAGGCGGATGTCATGGCTGTTCGCGCCCTGCTGGATGAAAACGGCGGCGAGAATATTGATATCATCGCCAAGATTGAAAACCGTGCAGGCGTGGACAACATCGACGAGATCTGCGAGGTTGCTGACGGCATCATGGTCGCCCGCGGCGATCTGGGCGTGGAGATCCCCTTCCACGAGGTGCCGCCGGTACAGAAACACCTGATTGCCAAGTGCCGCATGCTTGGCAAGCGCGTGATCACCGCGACCGAGATGCTGGAGAGCATGATCACCAATCCTCGTCCCACCCGTGCTGAGATCAGCGACGTAGCCAACGCCGTATATGACGGAAGCTCTGCAATCATGTTGTCGGGCGAAACTGCCAGCGGCCGCTATCCCGTGCAGGCTGTACGCACCATGGCTGAAACAGCTGAATACACCGAGAGCACGATCAATTACGAGGATTTCTTCCGCAACGCAAAGTTCACCATCCGCAACAATCTGGACGCCATTTCCCATACCGTATGCTCCATGGCTATTGATGTGAAGGCGAAGGCGATTGTGGTCAACTCCCGCAGCGGACGTACAGCACGCATGGTGAGCCGTTTCCGCAGCCCCGTGCATATCATCGGCGCTACGACTGAGCCCAAGGCATGGCGTAAGCTGAATCTCTCTTGGGGCGTGCTGCCGGTGCTGACGGAGAATTACCCCAATCTTGACGTTATGTTCTGGCAGGATATGAAGCTCGCGCGCAAGTGTTTGAACCTTTCGGGCGGTGAAAACATTGTACTGACCGGTGGTCCGATCGGCGGGAACCCCGGCAACACGAATATCATCAAGGTTGAGCAGATCTGATGCCAAGGAAGGGCATGGCCATTGCCATGCCCTTCGTCAACCGCCTAAGGGTTATCGTACACGCTATTGATGAAAATGCCTACATCATGATTCAGGAAGTGACCGATCTCATCGTTTCTCCAATAAAGAGAGTGCTTGATCGTCATTGCTGACATTATGCAGGTTTTTAACGCAGCAGACAAAGTGTTGTATCAGGCTGTATACGACAGCAAAGAACGGATGATCTCCCGTTTCATGTTGATAAGTAAGCACAATGAAGGGGCTGTCTCACTAACGAGGCAGTCCCTTCATTGTGCTGATTGTGTCCCTATGGGTTGTTGTCACTGCCATGTAGGGCATATAAATAAACGAAAACGAA
>R21__coassemble_128_pt1 | contig 62671 bp, 44 predicted proteins | sample R21__metabat2_low_PE_059 | metagenome-assembled genome bin R21
TCTTTCTTCTCGTTAGGTTCCTTTCCCTCATAGCCTAACTTTCCGTGAAGATCCTATTTTTTCAATGCACGTTGGAGGAGCTATGCAGGTGCTGACAGGCAGCGGCCACCTCTGTCACGGCGCAGCTGCGTAGGCGTCGCACACTTCCTGCGCCTCGCCGATCATCTTTACCGTGCCGTGGTCCAGCCACATCACCCGGTCACACATCTTGCGGATCTGGGACAGGTCATGAGAAACAAACAGCACCGTGGTGCCGCCGGCCATCAGATCCATCATGCGGGCATGGCTCTTTTCCTGGAAGGTTTCCGCTACAATCCAGAAAAATAAAAGAACCACGGCGAGATAAATCACCGCAAAATGCTTAATCCCTTCGCGAAGCTATTCTTCTTTGGCATCAGCCTTCACATATCCTTTCTGTTTTCACCCCAGCCCCTGGGCGGAGAGGCGCATTTTGATCACTTCGCAGGCCGTTCCCAAGCCCATCCATCCGATCAATCCACGCCATCTTTTTTGACAATTTAATATGTAGATAACATATGAATAAAACAACAACCCTTCTTTATTTGTCAAGCCTTTTCCGGCGCAGCGCCCTTTGCCCCTTTCTGCGATGCGCCCCGCGCGGCTCCACAAACTCCAACGCTGCGGCAGCCGCCAACCAGCACGCAAAAAGCGATTGCTCAAGGTTGGATCCCTGAGCAATCGCTTTTGCCAACCAAAATCAAGCTGTGCTCCCAGAATGGGTCAAGGGCGTATGGTCCCTGGGTTACGTGAGAACCTCGGCGCTTCGGTCTTGTTGTTGGCGAAGGTATTGGGGCCGGGAGATGACATGGAAAAATACATTCGGGCGGCCTGGGTGGTGCCGAAGTCGCGGTTGGAGCCGGTGTCCTGGACGGCGTTGAAGGCGTCACGGAACATCTGGTTGTGCGCTTCCTCTCGGTTGAGGAGGAAATCAATGGTCTCGCGGACCTTCTTGTCCTCGATCTGGCGGTAGAGGTACTCATAAACGACCTTGGCGCGCTGCTCGGAGGCAATATTGCTCAGCAGGTCTGCGCAGAGATCGCCGGTGACAGACACGTAATCGCCCGTCCAGGAGTAGCCCGAGGCATTGATCAGACCGGGGTTCAGGCCGTTGAGCACGTGCGCCTCGATCTCACCGCTGCCGACCTTTTCCGCATCCACGTCGTGGCCGTTGAGCAGGTTGATCGTCTGCGCCACCATCTCCATGTGGCCCAGTTCCTCGGCGGCAATGTCCAGGAACAGGTCCTTGATCCGCGCGTCCTTGATTCGGAAGCTCTGGGACATGTACTGCATCGCGGCCTTCAGTTCGCCGTTCGCGCCGCCCAGCTGCTCCTGCATCAGCGCCGCATAGTGCGGGTTCGGCCGTTCAATGGCGACCGGATGGAATAACTGCTTCTCATGCTTGAACATAACAGATCAGCTCCTTTCAGAAGTAGGATGCACTGATTTGAAGGATTCATACATGAAAATCAAGCCGGAAAAAGCAGCATCAGTCCCAGCGCGGCCACCCCTGAAAGGAGCCCGTGAACCAGCTGCCATCCGATCTGTTCGGGCAGCGTCATCAGTCCATCCGGGTACACGGCTCTGTTTTGCAGAAGGATCGCCGCGCCGCCAAAGCCGGTGGCCGCAGCAATGAGCGCAGTGCGCAGCGCCAAGGGGAGCGGCAAAGCAGCCAGCGTCTCGACGCCGGTGGTCACCTCCAGCAGTGTTGTGACGACCAAACAACCCGCCGGCCACGGCGCGAGCAGCTCCCCAAGCAGCGCCGCCAGCACACGAAGCAGCATCATCGTTCCACAAACGATCAGCATGGTTCCGGAGGCAGTCTCAACGGCCTGTCCCAGCGACAGCGGCGGCAAAGGCGGCGCGGCAGACGATGCAGGTGCCCGGCGTCCGCCAAAGTGCCCGGCCAGGCACCCGGTCAGCCAGGCGCCGAGCAGGGTAGAGATCAGCAGACAGGCGCCGGACCCGGCAGAGCCTGTCCATTGCGGAACCGTCCCCATCAAAAACATGGGGCTCATGGTCGCACAGGTCACGGCCAGCCGCTTCTGCGTGTGCGGAGAAAGGCCCGGTTGCAGCTTCAGCAGCCGTGCGCCGGTCGGCGACCCGCCGCACCAGCCCACCGGGATCAGCAGCCCGCCGGACGCCTGAGCAGGCAGACGGCTTGTCAGCATCAGCGCAAGGATCATGTAGGGAAAAAGTCCTGGCATGACGCTGACCGCAAAAAGTCGGCATGCCGCCCACGCCGCCGACATGGCTGTTGTGCTTCGCACAAGCAGCCAGCACAGCATGCCGCAAAGGACCACGATCATTCCGCTCACCTCGCAGCAAGCGTATGCCCGTCGCCGGCGGATCATGCGCGGCGTGCGCTTGCCGAAGGCAAAAGTGTATACCTGCTTTCATCGGGAAAAGCAAGATAGTTCAGCAGGAAACCATATTTGCCTGTCGAATAATGCCAGTAAATATGCCTATATAAGGAGGAGCTTCCATGGCATTCAGCATTCATGTGGACGGCGCCAGACCGGGCGCAACCATCAACAAGAATATCTACGGTCATTTTTCCGAGCACCTGGGCCGCTGCATTTACGGCGGTCTGTTTGTGGGCAAGGATTCCGACATCCCGAACGTGAACGGCATGCGCACCGACGTGGTCGAGGCGCTGAAAAAGCTGGAGGTGCCGGTGCTGCGCTGGCCGGGCGGCTGCTTTGCCGATGAGTATCACTGGCAGGACGGCATCGGCCCGCAGGAGATGCGCAAGCGCATGGTCAACACCAACTGGGGCGGCGTGGTCGAGGACAATTCCTTCGGCACGCATGAGTTCCTGGAGCTGTGCCGTCAAATCGGCTGCGAGCCCTACATCAACGCCAACGTCGGCTCCGGCTCCCTGCGCGAGATGGCGGAGTGGGTCGAGTACCTGAACAGCGACGGCGATTCCTCCGTGGTCAAGCAGCGCTGGGCCAACGGCCAGAAGGACGCCTGGGGCGTGAAGTACTGGGGCGTGGGCAACGAGAGCTGGGGCTGCGGCGGCAACATGACGCCCGAGTATTATGCCGACGAGTATCGCCGCTACCAGACCTATTGCCGCGACTATGGCAATAACAAGCTGTTCCGCATCGCCTGCGGTCCCAGCTCCGGCGACTATCGCTGGACGGAAGTCCTGATGCAGAAGGCCGCCAGGATGATGAACGGCCTGACCCTGCACTATTACACCGTGCCCAAGACCTGGGAGGACAAGGGCAGCGCCACCGAGTTTGACGCCGACCTGTATTACACCACCCTCAAAAAGGCCGACTACATGGAGGAGCTTGTGCGTGGACACGCTGCCATCATGGACCGCTATGACCCCGACCACAAGGTGGGCCTGATGGTGGACGAGTGGGGCTGCTGGTTTAATGTGGAGCCCGGCACCAACCCCGGCTTCCTGTATCAGCAGAACTCCATGCGCGACGCCATGGTAGCCGCGCTGACGCTGAACATCTTCAACCATCATGCGGACCGCGTGGTGATGGCCAACATCGCCCAGATGGTGAACGTGCTGCAATCCGTGATCCTGACCGAGGGCGACCAGATGGTCCTGACCCCCACCTACCATGTGTTCGACATGTATCGCCCGCACATGAACGCCCAGGCGCTGGAATGCGCGGTGTTCGCCGATACCCTGCCTGTGGGCGTGAAGCAGATCACCGCTTCCGCGTCCGTGAAGAACAGCGTGATCACCGTGACCGCGGCCAACCTGCATGCCGCCGAGGCAGCCGAGGTGCTGCTGGACGTGACCGACGTGGATCTGAGCAATGTCAAGGCGACGGTGCTGACCGGCGACATGACGGCCTATAACTCCTTCGAGGAGCCTGAGAAGGTCAAGGTCCAGCCCTTCACCGCCATTCGTGCCACCGAGCGCGGCTTGGTGCTGACCATGCCTGCCTGCTCTGTCGTGTCGGTGCAGATCGGTGAATGAGCAGCGCATTCCCTGCCGTTGTCTGCTGGCAGAGAGCTTCCCGGACATGCAGCTGACGGTGGCAGAATACGTCGCATCCCTGCCTGAGGAGCAGAAAGCGCCTGACGATGTGTACCGTGCGCGGCTGAACGTGTGCGTAACCTGCGACGCGCTGCGCGACGGCACCTGCGGCTTGTGCGGCTGCTATGTGGAAGCGCGGGCCGCCAAGCGCGGCATGAGATGCCCGGCAGTCCCGGCCAAGTGGGACAAGGCATAAACCAAACGAAAAAAATCCCGGTTCCTGATGATCAGTCAGGAACCGGGATTTTTTCATACCGTTTTCAATTGAAAATGTACGAAACTGCGAACAGATCGTTCGTTTTGATTTGAGCATATTACATGCCATAGAACAGCTGCGCAAACTCCAGATACTTCTTGGACGCATTGCGGAAGGCAAAGGCCATCGCCTTCTGTTCTGCCGCAAAGCTGTTGTCCAGCAGCAATGCGCATACCGAGCGTTCCGCGTCCGCCAGCCTGCCCGCGCCAAACAGCTTCACATCCAGCAGACGGCGTTTGGCTGCATACGCCTCGGCGCCGCGGATGGTGCCCACCAGCATATCCCGCGCCGCGGGGCCGCTGCCCTTGTCCGCAAGCCAGGTGCGGAAGCTGTTTTCCCGCACCTCCTTCATGTCCGTCGTCCATTCGTCGCTCCACGCCGCACAGGCCGTCTGATAATCGTGATACGCCTGCACTGCCGCACCCAGCTCATACACCGGGATACCGCTCAGCTGTAAAAAGGCCGCGTCCGATGCCAGCGGTACCAGCATTCTTTCCCCGGCCTCGGCCTTGATCGCAAGCAGATCCGGCACCCGGTAGCGCGTCGCGCACCACTCCTGCGCCAGTGCCATGGCTGCGGCGATCCGCTCCGCCATGTTGTCCTTCGCATAGCGTTCGTTCAGCCATGCCTTGAATCTCTCCATACGTTCTCCTGTTCACTTTTCTTTTGAATTTTTCGGACCTCATTCCGACAGCTCCGCATGCTCGCCATATCGCTGCAGCCAGTAGTTCATGGAGGAACGGTCTGTGCGCACCTCCGCCAGCACCCTCTCCTCGCCCATGGGCGTCAGGATCGTATCCATGCCGAACCAGTCAAGGATATCATTGATGGCACAGCGGTCCGCCGCAATGCGGATGGTCTCCACCTCGCCCGCATACATGTACGGGTGTCCCGCCAGATACTCCGGCAGATCAATGCCCTTCTCCGCGCCGCGTACCCTTTGCAGCGCCTTGACCGCTCGCTTTTTCAGCCGGATGTCGACAATGCGGTCCACCCGGAAATGCGCCAGACTGCTGTACTTGTCCACATTGCAGATCAGGTAATAGCGCCCGTTGGCCGACGCCAGGCGATACGGATTGACCAGATATTCCTTCGGCAGCCCCTGCTCATCCAATCGGGGATGCAGCTGCTTATCCACGTCATAGTCCGTGTACCGGAAGGTGACCTGGCAGCCCATGCGGATCGCCTCATGCAGCGTGTCCAGCACATAGAGGAACTGCGGGTTGGCCGGCTTGAGCTGCTGCCCGCCGATGGACGGCGCATACCACTTGCCGCCCAGTGCGCACAGCTTTCCCGCCAGGGCATCCCGCTGGGCCGCGGTCACGCTGCCGTTGCATTCCAGGCCGTCCAGCAGCAGATTCAGCTCTGCATTGGTGAATTCATGCTCATAATACCAGCCGCCCTGATAATACACCGGATATCCCGCTTCCTGGAGATCCGCCAGATTCCGGCGCACGCTCTTGCGCGTCGCCGTCAGGCCGTAGTCCTGCGTCAGACGTTCCATAATGTCTGCCTGAAGCAGCCGGTGTTCTTCGTCCGTCGTCTGTCTGAGAATCTCCAGAATGGCCAGAATCAACATCTTTTTCGGGTTTTCCGCCATCGCTTCCGCCTCCGCTCACACCTGTCAACATGTCGTTTTTGGTCCAGGGATATATTTTAGCGAGACACCCTCCCGCTGTCAATGCATCGATTAAACTTTTTCTGTCAAAAATTTCTCCTTCAACCATTTCTTCCATCTTTTCCTGTCAGGAATTATAAAACATCTGTTCGTGTTCGCATTGCATCCAAGGCAAAAATGTGGTACACTAACCCTGCTGAAAAAGTTGACGGAGGAAGAAAGCGAATGCTGAACGAGAACCTTGTGATCCGCGGGGCGCGGATGCACAATTTGAAGAATGTGGACCTGATCGTGCCGCGCAACAAGCTGGTCGTGTTCACCGGCCTGTCCGGCTCCGGCAAGAGCTCCCTGGCCTTCGACACGATCTACGCCGAGGGACAGCGCCGTTATGTGGAGAGCCTGTCCAGCTATGCGCGGCAGTTTTTGGGCCAGATGGAAAAGCCGGACCTGGATTCGATCGACGGTCTGAGCCCCGCCATCTCCATCGACCAGAAGACCACCAGCCGCAACCCGCGCTCGACCGTGGGCACAGTCACGGAGATCCACGATTATCTGCGTCTGCTCTGGGCGCGCATCGGCGTCCCGCACTGCCCCAAGTGCGGCCGCGAGATCAAGCAGCAGACCATCGACCAGATGGTCGACGCAGTGCAGGCCTATCCCGAGGGTACGCGCATGCAGGTGCTTGCCCCGGTCGTCCGCGGCAAGAAGGGTGAGCACGCCAAAATTCTGGCCGACGCTCGCAAGAGCGGCTTCGTCCGCGTGCGCATCGACGGCACGATCTATGACCTGGATGATACGCCCGAACTGGACAAGAAAAAGAAGCACTCCATCGAGCTGGTGGTGGACCGTCTGATCATCCGCCCCGGCAAGGACTTCCAGAAGCGTCTGGCCGACTCCGTTGAGACCGCCACCAACCGTTCCGGCGGCCTGGTATTGGTGGACCTGTTTGACAAGGGCGAGCTGCTGTTCTCCATGAATTACGCCTGCCCGGACTGCGGCATCAGCATCGAGGAGCTGGCGCCACGCATGTTCTCCTTCAACAGTCCCTTCGGCGCCTGCCCCGAGTGCTCCGGTCTGGGCACGCTGATGAAGATCAGCCCCGAGATCCTGTTCCCGGACAAGAGTCTGTCCCTGCGCCAGGGTGCGCTGAACGCCATGGGCTTCAACACCGGCGATGAGGACGGCATTGCCGCCCAGTACATGGCCGGCATGGGCGATATGTACGGATTTACGCTGGACACGCCCGTCAAGGACTTCTCCGAGGAAGCCATGCACGCCGTGCTCTACGGCACCGGCGACAAGAAGATCACCATCACCTATGAGTCCGCCAACGGCCAGGGCCATTATTCGACGCCCTTTGAGGGCGTGATCCCCACCCTGGAGCGCCGCTATCGCGAGACCAGTTCCGAGGCCATGAAGGTCACTTATGAGGAATACATGGCCGAGGAGCCCTGCCCCCTGTGCCATGGTCAGCGCCTGAAGCCGGAGGCCCTCGCTGTGACGGTCGGTGGCCGCAACCTGGCCGAGATCAGCGACCTGAGCGTCACGGCCAGCCGCGCCTTCTTCCGCAGTCTGACCCTCACCGACACCGAGCAGATGATCGCCCATCAAATTTTGAAGGAGATCGACGCCCGTCTGGGCTTCCTGGTGGACGTGGGTCTGGGTTACCTGACGCTGTCACGCGCCGCGGGCTCCCTGTCCGGCGGCGAGGCCCAGCGCATCCGCCTGGCCACGCAGATCGGCTCGGCGCTGATGGGTGTGCTGTACATCCTGGACGAGCCGTCCATCGGCCTGCACCAGCGCGACAACCAGAAGCTCATCAACACCCTCAAACACATGCGCGACCTGGGCAACTCGGTCATCGTGGTCGAGCACGACGAGGACACCATGTATGCCGCGGACTGGATCGTCGACGTGGGTCCCGGCGCGGGCATCCACGGCGGCGAGATCGTAGCCGAGGGCACGGTCGAGGACATCAAGGCCAATCCCAAGAGCCTCACCGGCCAGTATCTTTCCGGCAAGCTGAGCATCCCGGTGCCCGCCGTTCGCAAAGCGCCCACCGGCTGGCTGAAAATTCTCGGTGCCCAGGAGCACAACCTGAAAAACATCGACGTGGACATTCCGCTGGGCGTTCTGTGCTGCGTGACCGGCGTCAGCGGCTCCGGCAAGAGTTCGCTGGTCAATGAGATCGTGTTCAAGCAGCTGGCCCGCCAGCTGAACCGCGCCAAGACCCGCCCCGGCAAGTTCACCGCCATGGAGGGCGTGGAGCAGCTGGACAAGATCATCATGATCGACCAAAGCCCCATCGGCCGCACGCCGCGCAGCAATCCGGCCACCTATACCGGCCTGTTTGACCAGATCCGCAAGCTGTTCGCCATGTGTCCCGAAGCCAAGGCCCGCGGCTACAAGGAGAACCGCTTCTCCTTCAACGTGAAGGGCGGCCGCTGCGAGGCCTGCCAGGGCGACGGCGTGCTCAAAATTGAGATGCACTTCCTGCCGGACATTTACGTTCCCTGCGAGGACTGCAAGGGCCGCCGCTACAACCGTGAGACCCTGGAGGTCACCTACCACGGCAAGAACATTTTCGAGGTCCTGGACATGAACATCGAGGAGGCCATGCACTTCTTCGAGAATCATCCGGCCATCCTGCGCAAGCTGGAGACGCTCTACGATGTGGGCCTTGGCTACATGAAGCTGGGCCAGGCCGCCACCACGCTGTCCGGCGGCGAGGCGCAGCGCGTGAAGCTGGCCACCGAGCTGTCCCGCAAGGCCACCGGCCGCACCATCTATGTGCTGGACGAGCCCACCACCGGATTGCACATGGCCGATGTGGACCGTCTTGTGCATGTGCTTCAGCGCCTGGTGGAAGCCGGCAACTCCGTGCTGGTCATCGAGCACAACCTGGATGTGATCAAGGTGGCAGACCACCTGATCGACCTGGGGCCGGAGGGCGGCGACGGCGGCGGCACCATCGTGTGTACCGGCACGCCGGAGGACGTAGCAGCCTGCAAGGCGTCCTATACCGGCCAGTTCCTGAAGCCCATGCTGGCACGCAAGTAAGCACAAAGGAGCGATACCATGCTGAACAAATATCTGGTCGCCAACACCACCCGTGAGGAGCGCGAGGAGATCGTCCGCGAGGCGCTGAGCGGCTGCGAGGGCTGCGACGACAATGTGTCTGACTTCGACTGGGCCATCTATCAGCCCTACATCGACGGCGAGATGGAGCTGAACGAGTGTACACGCAATTACCGCACCAAGTATGTGGTCGGCGGCATGGAGCGTGAGGAGCGCAATGGCTGCGGGATGGGCAGGTGAGCCTATGCTGACCATCCGTCCCATGGTCATTGAGGACTATGACGAGGTCTACGCCCTGTGGCTGTCCTGCAAGGGCATGGGCCTTAATGACGTCGATGACTCCCGCGAGGGGATTGCCCGGTATCTGGCCCGCAATCCCTCCACCGCGCTGGTCGCTGTGGAGGATGATCAAATCGTCGGGGTGATCCTGGCCGGGCACGATGGCCGCCGCGGCGTCATCCATCACACGGCTGTCCACCCGGAGCACCGTCATCGAGGCATTGCGGCCCGGCTGGTCGAGGCTGCCATGGCTGCTTTGCGGGCCGAGGGCATCAGCAAAGTCCTTCTGGTCGTTTTCGCCCGCAATGAAGATGGCAACGCCTTCTGGGCAAAGATGGGCTTCACCGAGCGCACCGACCTCACCTACCGCAACCGCGCCCTGCGCGAGCTGGTGCGCCACGACACCTGAGCAGAGGATACGCCATGACTGCAACAATCATCATTATTCTTGCGCTGGCCGCCATGGCCATCTATGCCGTCGTCAGCTACCGCAAGCGTCTGAAAAGCGGCTGCTGCGGCAGCGGCGACGACGCCAAGCTGACCAAGGTCGCCGCCCATGATCCGCACACGGGTCATTATTCATATCATGTCACTCTCGATATCGTGGGCATGCATTGCGCGAACTGCGCCCAGCGCATCGAGAACGCCTTCAATCAGCGCGAAGGCACGCTGGCCCGCGTCCACCTCGGCAAGCGCCAGGCGGACGTTTATGCCAAGTCCCCGATCGACGAAGGCACGCTGCGTCAAATCGTGGCCCAGGCAGGCTATCATGTGACTGCCATTCATTGATTCATCGGCTGCTGCCTCCGGGCGGCAGCTTTTTTTGCGGCAAAAAAGCGTCAGTCCCCGGATGCTCCCGCACCAGGACTGACGCCATGATTTACAGGTCGATTCCCGCAAAGCCGTCCCAGACCGGCTTGCCCGAATATTCGTGGATGTCCTCCTCGCCGCGCAGCGCCCGCAGCACAGACAGCGCCAGCGCCTCCTGCTCAAACTCGCCCGGATACACCGTGATCGGCGCGATCCAGCCGCAGCGGCTGCGGATGCCATCTGCAATGTCGTCATAGCGCATCAATCCGCCGGTCAGCAGAATGCCGTCCACCTGGCCGCAAAGCACCGTGCTCATCTCGCCGATCATCTTGCAGATCTGATAGATCATCGTGTTCCAGACCAGCGTGGCCTTGGCGTCGCCCGCCTCCACCTGCGCGTGGATCGCCTTGGCGTCCGCCGTGCCGAACAGGCTTACAAAGCCGCCCGCGCGGGAGCACATCAGCCGCACATCCGCTACCGAGTGCTTGTCGATATAGTCCAGCAGCGGCAGCACCGGCACACTGCCGATGCGCGTGGGCGTGAACGCGCCGTCGCCGCCCGCGCCCACATTGCTGTCCACCATGCGTCCGTGGTCGTGGGCGCTGACCGTGATGCCGCCGTCGATGTGACCCACGATGAAATTACAGTCCTCATAGCGCCTGCCCAGGGTCTTTGCATGCACCTGTGCCGTGGCCTTCTGGTTCAGCACATGGGCCTGCGCGTTGCGGTACACGCCGCGGATGCCCGTCAGGCGCGCATAATCGCCCAGCTCGTCCACATTGGTGGGATTGAGCGTGTACATCTGCCCGCCAAACTCATTGCCCAGCTCCCAGGCCAGCATCACGCCCAGCTTGGCCGGATGCTCGCTGCCGCCCACGCCCTTCGCCGTGTCGTCATAGAGCTGCGCATTGATCCGCGTCACACCGGACGGCTGCGGGCAGGCGCTGCCGCCGCGGCCCACAAACACGTCGATCTGAGACGGCGCAATGCCGTGGCGCGTCAGCATGTCCAGAATGACCTGCTTGCGGAACGGGATCTGTCCATTGACCGTGGGGAACTTCAGCAGTTCCGGCGCGTCATGGAACAGGCTTTCCTCAAAAAGGGACGTTTCGTCCTCATAAACGCTGATTTTGGTCGAGGTTGAGCCGGGATTGATGATCAGGAGCTTCATTTGTACCGTCGCCCTTCCGTTGTTTTCGCCACTCATTTTACCACATTCTCCCGCTTCTGTACAGGACAAATCCCGCGCTGATTGACTTCTCCCGCCCGATGACCTATAATTCTCTTGCTGATTGACCACGCAAAAAAGTTATCCACAGTTTATGCCTCGCCGGAGGAAAACCATGTACCGGAATTTCATCTTTGACCTGTACGGCACGCTGCTGGACATTCGCACCGATGAGCAGAGCCCCGCCGCCTGGCGCGCCTTTGCCGACTGGATGGCGGACCACGATATGCCGCTTTCTGCTTCTGTGCTGCACCGCATGTACAACCGCCGCGTCCGTCTCTTGGAGCAGGCTGCTTCCCCTTTTGCTTATCCGGAAATCGACCTGCTGCCCGTCTTTGCCGACCTCTGCCGCCATGCCCGCCCGGACGCTTCCGATGAGATGATCTGGCAGGCGGGTGAGGCCTTCCGCCGCTGCTCCACGCGCATGCTGGCGCCGTATGCAGGCTCCGTTGAGGTGCTGAACACCCTGCGCCGCGCAGGCAAGAATGTTTATCTGCTGTCCAACGCCCAGCGTGTCTTTACCTGGCGCGAGCTGGTCGAGACTGGATTGCTCCCCTGCTTCGATGATGTGTTCATCTCCTCCGACGCGCTCTGCAGGAAGCCCGATCCCGCTTTCTTCCGCCTGCTGCTGGACAAGCACCATTTGGACCCATGTGAGTGCGTGATGATCGGCAACGATTCGACCTCCGACATTGCCGGTGCTGCGGCCCTGGGCATGGACGCCGTGTATCTCCGTACTGCCATTTCCCCTGCGAACGATCCAACGCCCGATTGCCGCTTTGTGTTTGAGGACGGCGACATCCGCCATGTGCTGTCGCTGCTTGCCCCCGCCCGCTGACCGCCGAAAGGAGGCTTCCGGATGATTCCCTTTGCCTCGGTCGCCTGCCTGATCGACGCCGGTGGCCAAACACTCGAGGTCTCGCTGATGGATCTTTCCGCGATCGGCTTTACCTTTCGCGTGCCGCATTCGTGGGCTGAATGCATCGCCGCTGGCGTGACGCAGGTCACCTTGCGCTTCCACCGCTTCCGTGACAGCGGCAGCTGTGTGCTGACGCCTGACGCCTTCACGCTCGACCGTGAAGAAAGCACCGAAGCCTATGTCCTCTATCGTCTGGAAACGATGGACGCCGCCTTCCGCATGCTGGCCCGCCGCTTCATGCAGGATTACCGGCAATACGCGGACCTGAAAACCGCCGGGGACGACGCGCACCTCTCCGAGGTCCTGACCGGCTGCCCCGCTGCGTCAGAGACGCAGTTCCCCACCGATTTTGATACCCAGCGCCGCCGCTGGCTGGCCGGGCTTCAGCCCGATGCGCTTTGGTCCGATGCCTTGAAGCATGCCCGTCAACTGGCGCTCTCCCTCCCGTCGCCGGAGGTCTGGAAGCAATTTCTTGCGCTTTCCGCAGACGATTTTGCCGCCTGGTATTGGGCCTCCCGCGGGCTTGTTGACCACCCGCTCACCCGGCGGCGCGTGGATTGCCTTTACATCGGCAATCAGTTCTGCCCGCTGCTTTTTCCGGACGAAGAAACTCTGCTGCGCCTGCTGGACAAGGCTGCAAGCGAGCATCTGCATCCTGTGCTGGCGCTCTCCACCATCGCTGAAAGCCGCCTTGCGTCCACGCTTTCGCTGCTGGCCGCTCTGGCGCCCTGGTGCGAATCCCACGGCCCGCTGGAGCTGATCGTCAACGACTGGGGGCTGGCCGAGGCCCTGCGCGGCAATGCGCATTTCACGCTGACCCTGGGCATTCTGCTGCACAAGCGCCGCAAGGATATGCGCATGCCCTTGATGCAGGGCTTTGATGGCCGTCAAGCATTGCTGCGCCCCGGCGCTCTGGCTGCCGATTTTTTCCGCAGCGCATTGGCCAGCGACCTCCATATCTCCCGTTTTTCCAACGAGGCCTGCGGCTACGACACCCATTCCGCACCCGGCCCGCTGCATCTCCCCTTCTTTCAGATGAACACCGCCGGTCACTGCACCCTGTATGCCCGCTGCCATCATGGCTCCCGCGCGGCGCAGCAGGCCGTGACCGCCTGCCCGCGTTACTGCGACGATCATGCCTTTCTCTATCCCGAAGCCCTGCGCATGGTGGGCCGCTTCAACAGCCTGTTCGGCTTTGACGCCCGAAGTCTGACCGACGGCGCTTATTTGACGTCCCTGATGGCCGGCGGCGTTGACCGCCTGGTCGTCGACCTGTTATGATGGGAGGAGGTCACGCCATGAAGATCACCGCCGGCATGGGCAGCGTTGACGACTACGCCCGTTACGCGGACGCCGGGGCGGACGAGCTTTTCTGCGGTTATGTGCCCGAAAGCTGGTCGCATCGCTATGGTTTGGCTCTGCCCCTCAACCGCCGCGAGGTACGCTATGCCAACGTGCAGCTTGGCGCACGCAGCGAGCTTTTGATCCTGGCCGACCAGGTCGCCCGGCGCGGCGTTCCGGTCACGCTCACGCTGAACTCGCTGTACTACACCCCGGAGCAATATCCGCTTCTCGGAGAACTGATCTCGCAATGCATGACCGACGGCTTCCGCTCCTTCATCATTGCTGACCCGGCGCTGCTGCTCTGGCTGCACGTTCAAGGGCTGGACCGCGAAGCGCAGCTGCATATCAGCGGCGAGATGGGCGAGGTAAACCACGCCGCGCTGTCCTTGCTTGGGCGGCTTGGCGCACAACGGATCATCTTCCACCGCAAGATGACGCTGAACGACATGGCCGCCTGCACTGCCTGGGCGCAGGCGCAATCGGGCGGCATGCCCACGGAGTTTGAGGCCTTTGCGCTGAACGAGCTGTGCCATTTCCACGGCGCGTTCTGCTCCTCGCTCCACTGCGACGAGCTGACGCACATGTGCCGTGTGCCTTACGTTTTGGGCGGCGTCCGTGCGCCGCTTTCCCAGCCTGACCGCATGCCAGATGCTTCCGACCCGACCGCCCTTGGGGCCAGCGGCTGCGGACTGTGTGCGCTGTGGCGCATGCAGCACGCCGGGATCACCCACCTGAAGCTGGTCGGGCGCGGCAACCTGTCCGACCTGATGGTGCGTGATATTGCGGCCCTGCGCCTTGCCGCCGATCTGGCTGCCCAATCCAGTGACGAGCAGACCTATCTGTCTGTCATGAAAAAAGAGCTTTTCCCGACCGGTTGTCCCGGCGCCTGCTATTATCTCGGCGAGTTTGGCACATCCGTCGGCAACAAATAAAGGAGGACTATCCCATGCCCATGATCTATCTTGTTGGTGATTCCACCGTTGATGACAACACCCCGCCCTTCCGTGGCTGGGGCTGGGCGCTGCCCGAATTCTGCGCCGAGGGCGTCGGCGTCGAGAACCATGCCAAGAGCGGCCGCAGCTCCCTGAGCTTTCTGAACGAAGCCCGCTTCGACCCGATCCGCGAGAAGATGTGCGCCGGTGACCTGCTGCTGATCCAGTTTGGCCACAATGACGAGAAGGACGGCATCGGTCAGCACACGGACCCGGACACGACCTTTCCGGAGACGCTGAGCATCTATCTGGATGCCGCAGAAGCAGTCGGGGCTCAGCCCGTCCTGATCACGCCCGTCAGCCGCCGTTACTACCTCAACGACGGCAACATGCTCTATACGCATGGCGAATACCCGCTGGCGATCCGCCACCTGGCCGCCGAGCGCCGCGTTCCTCTGGTCGATCTGAAGAAGCTCTCCCGCGCCCTCTACCTCTCCCGGACCGAGGAAGAAACGGCCTCTCTTTTCGTCCGTCTTGCCCCCGGCGAGCATCCCGACTTTCCGAATGGCCACAACGACCTCACCCATTTCAACGCTGATGGTGCGAAGAAGATCTGCGCGTTGGTCGTTGATGAGCTGAAGAAAGACGAGCGAACCCGGAAATTCTTCGCGTGAACCGGGGCGCGTTGTCCCTGAGCCCGCAGGATTTCGCGCTGCTGCATGGCAGGGGTTCCGATGATGGGTTTCTTTGTCTGCTTCTCATGAATGTACATAAAAAAGCAGGACCGAGGTGGTCCTGCGAACGGATTATTTTTGTTCCTTTTTCGCCAGATCGTTGGTGTCGATCGAGTTGCGGTAGACGACAAACTTCTGGTAGAGGAACTCGGTCACGAAATTCAGCAGCATCGTGAGGATCTGCACCAGGTTTCCGTCCCAGCCAATGTCTACCAGTACCTTGCCGCCCCAGGTTGTCACGGGCGTGAACACCAGATAATACAGGGCAACCAGCAGCATGCTCTTTTTGATGTCGGCATCGGAGCGGAAGGTATAGCGGCGATTGAACGTGAAATTCCACAGCACGCTCAGCACCAGCGACGGGAAATAGGCCAGATCATAGGACCAGTGGAACACATTGAAGAACAGCAGGAACGACAATTCCTGGATCACGCCTGCCGAAATGGAGAACAGCGTGAATTTGATCGCCTGCCACAGTTCCTTATTCTTTTTCATCAGCGTTTACCTCCATTATATCAGGCGCAGAGCGGGATTGGCGTTCAGGGTCAGCGGGGCCAGCTCGCCCTTCATCAGTCGATAATAGGCCGCTGAGCCGATCATCGCGCCGTTGTCGGTGCAAAGGGATACCTTCGGCATGTACAGCGGGATGCTTTCCTTGTCGCAGGCCTCCTGCATCATGCGGCGCAGCAGCCGATTGGCGGAAACGCCTCCGGCCATGGCCAGGGCACGGGTATGCGTGTCCTTTGCGGCCAGGATCGCCTTTTCAACCAGGGTGGAAACCACCGCATAGCGGAAGGATGCGGCCATATCGGCCTTCGGCAGCGCCTCGCCCTTCATTTCCAGCTTGTTGGCGGCGTTCAGGAACGCGGTCTTCATGCCGGAAAAGCTGTAGTCGTACTTGCCGTCCATGTGCGTGCGGGGCAGGGTCATGAAATGCGGGTCGCCCTCCTCGGCCAGGGCGTCGATGCGCGGTCCGCCGGGATAAGGCAGGCCCAGCACACGGGCCGCCTTGTCAAAGGCTTCGCCTGCCGCGTCGTCCATGGTCTGACCCAGCAGATGATACTCGCCGTAATCGGGCACCTGCACCAGATGACTGTGACCACCGGACACCACCAGGCACACAAACGGCGGCTCCAGATCGGGATGGGTCAGATAATTGGCGGAGATGTGCCCTTCGATGTGATTGACGGCGATGAGCGGCTTGCGCAGGGCATAGGACAGACCCTTCATGCAGCTGACGCCGGTCAGCAGCGCGCCGACCAGGCCGGGCCCATAGGTCACCGCCAGCGCGTCGATGTCGTCGAAGGTCATGCCCGCTTCGCGCAGCGCCTCGTCGATCACGCGGTCGCAGGCCTCCACATGGGCGCGGCTGGCGATCTCCGGCACCACGCCGCCGTACAGCGCATGCAGGTCGATCTGGCTGAACACGATGTTCGCACGGATCACGCGGCCGTTCTCAATGATGGCCGCCGCCGTCTCGTCGCAGGACGTCTCCAGGGACAGGATACGCACCACGTCCTGGTGACGCAGCGCCTCCAGCTTCTCCTGCATTTCTTGCTCAAATGTCAATTGACTCACCTCTTGTGTTTCCATGCCAGCAGCATGCCTGCCGACGCGCCTGCCATCATCAGCAGCGACACTCCCCAGCCGATCACCAGCTTGACGGCATAATCCATGAAAAAAGCCGTCGGCATCAATCGAATGAGCAGATCCGTCGCCGGATTCAGCAGCCAAAGTCCGTTGTCGAAGGACAGATGGTGGAACAGGATAAACAACCCTTCAAAGTCCACCAGCCCCCAAATCCCCACAGCCATCGCCGCAAGGATCACCAGCAGAACGCCCGCAAGGAACCCGCCGGTCACGCGCCGGGCATCCTTCATGACCATCGCCGCGACAATCATCACGCAGGCAATGACGACGGAAATCAGCAGCACCGACCGATCCAGCACGAACAGTTCCCGGCAATCCGCCATATGCTGCTGCTCATAATCATGAAACGCCAGAAACTGCACATCACCATCGCCGCGGAAGCTGTACTGGAACATATCCACCGTGCCATCCAGATACCCGGTGATCATGGTAGCCATACCCGGATACTCACTCTCCGGCAGCAGCGTGACAGCAGATGGCGCGAAGCGCTCCATCTGCCGGAGCATAAGTTCCGCGGACGTCCCCAGCCCATTGATGACGGATGCGAGAGCCGCAACGGACAACGCGAGGGCCATCACAAACCCGATGACCCTCGCCAAAACGCAAACGATATAATTCCTCATAGTCTCCCCAAACGGTTCAGCACCCACAAAGGTAAGTTTCCTCCCACCCCACACAAGCCCCATGGAGCCAGTCAAGCTCCAAGCATTAACCTGCATGCGCGCTCAAGCCGTCAGAGAAAGACAAGCATGACGCAGAAAGGGGTCAAGGGGCCTGCGGCCCCTTGCAGGTCCAGGGCAGCGCCCTGGTCGCGCCACAGCGCGAAACCCCTGCGGGTCCAGGGCCACATTGCGGCCCTGGTGGGGTCCAGGGGCAAAGCCCCTGGTTACTGCATCTTCAGGTAGGCAGTCACGAAGCCCTCGATGCTGCCGTTCATGACGTCGTCGATGGCGCCGACTTCAAAGCCGGTACGGTGATCCTTGACCATGGTGTAGGGCTGGAAGACGTAGGAGCGGATCTGGGAGCCCCACTCGATCTTCTTCATCTCGCCCTTGATGTCCGCCATCTGCTGCTCCTTCTCGCGCTCGCGCAGCTCCAGCAGCTTGGCCTTCAGCATCTTGATACAGGTGGCACGGTTCTGCACCTGGTCACGCTCGGTCTGGCAGGACACGACGATGGTCACATCATCCTTGACATAGGTCATACGGACGGCAGAGGACGTCTTATTGACGTTCTGACCGCCAGCGCCGGAGGAATGATAGGTATCGACACGCACATACTTCATGTCGATCTCGATCTCGCCGTCATCGTCCTCCAGCATGGGCGCCACGTCCAGCGAGGAGAAAGAAGTATGACGGCGGGCATTGGCGTCGAAGGGGCTGATACGCACCAGACGATGCACGCCCTTCTCGCCGCGCAGATAACCGTAGGCATGATCGCCGCTGACCTCAAAGGTCACAGACTTGATGCCCGCTTCATCGCCCTCCAGCAGGTCCAGCACCTTCACCTGGAAGCCCATCTGCTCGCAGTAGCGGGTGTACATGCGGTACAGCATCTGCGTCCAGTCCTGGGCCTCGGTGCCGCCGGCGCCTGCGTGCAGGGACAAGACTGCGTCGCTGTCGTCATAGTCGCCGCGCATCAGCGTCTCCAGCTCCAGCGCTTCTGCCTTCTCGCGCAGCGCAGCCAGCTCCTCGCCAACCTCGACCACCATGTCCTCGTCGTTTTCTTCCTTGGCCAGGTCCATCATCACTTCGATGTCGTCGGCCGTGGAGAGCAGCTTCTCATAATGCTCCAGCTTGTTTTTGAGGCCGCCCAGCTTCTGGTTGATCTTGTTGGCATGGTCGGCGTCGTTCCAGAACTCGGGCTGATTCATTTCCTCGGTCAGCTCGTCGATCTGTTCCTTCATATGGTCGATATGCAGGGCGTCACCGGCAGCAAGAATGCTCTTGCGAATCACGACGATGTCCTGGGCATATTGTTCAAGTTCCAACATTATAAATCCCTCATTTCATGTTCAAAGCCTGTGGAAAAAAGTATGCGGCAGGCGCCGCGAAGCAGGTCCGCGGCGGCCTTGAAATGCTTACTTGTGCCCAAACCGGTTACAAGAAGCCAGTGACGGCTGCATGCTTTTCCATTGTCAATCACTCCGCAGCGTTCTTGCCGCAGCAGTTCTTGTACTTCAGGCCGGAACCGCAGGGGCACGGATCGTTGCGGCCCACGCGCTCGCTGGACTTCACCTTGCGGGGCGTCTTTGCGCCTTCACCGGCGGCAAAGGCACGGGCCAGATTGGGCTCATCCTTTCGTCCGGCGGAGGTAGGAGCCACGCGGCGCTGGGCTGCGCTCAGCTGCGGGGCGGCAAAGGCGGCAGGACGCTGGGGCGCGGCAGAGCGCTGGGCAGCCTGCTGGGCCGCGGTGGGCGCCGCGCCGGGGGCCATGGTGGGACGCACCAGGGGCACGATCACCTTCTGGCCATTCTGCTCGGCCAGGATGAAGGGCACGGGCTCGGCGCCGGGACGGGGCACGATCAGCTGACGGCCCTGCTCGTCGGTCACAAACTCAGGCACCGGCACGCCTTCCGGGACCGCCAGGTTCATGGTCTGACCGTTGGCGTCGGTGATGGTCAGGATGCGCGGGATCTTGCGCTGGCACAGCGCACGGACGGTGTCCTCGCGGATGAGGAAGTTCAGCTCCTCAAACATGTGACCGGCCTCGATCTGATACTCGGTGACGGGATTCTTGCCGCTGTAGGCGCGGTAGCCGATGCCGTCACGCAGCTGATCCATGGCGTCGATGTGGTCCATCCAGCGGCGGTCGACGGAGCGCAGCAGGTTGCCGCGTTCTTCCTCGCGCATGTTCAGACCGCGCTCGGCCATCAGGGTTTCGCGCTCCTCGTAGAACTTGTGCGCGTCCTCCTTCAGGGCCTCGATCAGCGCTTCCTTGTCCTCGTTGTCGATCAGGTACTTGTGCTCGTCGAAGTAGCCATGATGAATGCACAGATTCTCCAGATAGGGCGTGAACTGGGCCATATCCCAATCCGCTGCGTCATCACCGGCGCAGTAGCGGGAGACGGCAGCCTCGATCAGCTTGTCCTCCATGCCGATGATGTTGTCGTGGACGTTCTCGCCCATCAGCACGCGGCGGCGCTGGCCATAGATGACCTCGCGCTGACGGTTCATGACGTTATCGTACTCCAGCACGTGCTTGCGGGTCTCGAAGTTGCGGCCCTCCACGTGCTTCTGCGCGGACTCGATCTGCTTGGTCAGCAGGCCTGCCTGCAGGGGCTCGTCGTCCTTCAGGCCCAGGCGCTCGACCATCACGCCGATCTTGTCGGAGCCGAACAGACGCATCAGGTCGTCGTCCAGCGCGATGAAGAACTGGGTGGAACCGGGGTCGCCCTGACGACCGGCACGGCCGCGCAGCTGGTTGTCGATACGGCGGGACTCATGGCGCTCGGTGCCGATGATGTGCAGGCCGCCGGTCGCCAGCACGCGCTCGTGCTCCGCGTCGGTGGTCTTCTTGAACTCGGCGTGCAGGGCCTGGTACTTCACGCGAGCGTCCAGGATCTCCTGGGAGACGTCCTCGGCATGGCCGGTGGCTGCCTCGATGATGTCGTCCTCATAGCCCTCCTGGCGCATGGCGCGGCGGGCCATGAAGTCGGGGTTGCCGCCCAGCAGAATGTCGGTGCCGCGGCCGGCCATGTTGGTAGCGATGGTAACGGCGCCATAGTGACCGGCCTGGGCCACGATCTCGGCTTCCTTGGCGTGGTTCTTGGCGTTCAGCACCTCATGCTCGATGCCGCGGCGGCGCAGCAGCGCAGACAGCATCTCACTCGTCTCGACGGTCACGGTGCCGACCAGCACGGGCTGGCCCTTTTCGTGATGCTCAACGATAGACTCGACCACGGCGCTGAACTTGGCCTTCTTGTTCTTGTAGACGGTATCATCCAGGTCCTTGCGGATGGCGGGCTTGTTGGTGGGGATCTCCACCACGTCCAGACCGTAGATGCTGCGGAACTCCTCTTCCTCGGTCTTGGCGGTACCGGTCATGCCGCCCAGCTTCTCATACATACGGAAGTAGTTCTGGAAGGTGATGGTGGCGAGGGTCTTGCTCTCGCGCTCCACCTTCACATGCTCCTTGGCCTCAATGGCCTGATGCAGACCCTCGGAATAGCGGCGGCCCACCATCAGGCGGCCGGTGAACTCGTCGACGATGACGACCTCGCCGTTCTGCACGACATAATCAACGTCGCGCTTCATCAGGGCGTGGGCGCGCAGGGCGCAGCTGACGTGATGGTTCAGTTCGGCATTCTCGGCGTCGTTGATGTTCTCAATGCCGAAGGCCTTCTCCACGCGCTGAGCGCCCTCGTCGGTCAGGGCCACGGACTTCTTCTTCTCGTCGACGGTGTAGTGCTCGTCCTTCTTCAGGCCGCACACCACGGCGTCCACGCGGTCATACATTTCGGTGCTCTGCTCGCCCTGACCGGAAATGATCAGAGGCGTACGGGCTTCGTCGATCAGGATGGAGTCCACCTCGTCGACCACGGCGAAGTGATGGCCGCGCTGGACCAGGTTCTCCTTGTGTACGACCATGTTGTCGCGCAGGTAGTCGAAGCCCAGCTCGTTGTTGGTGCCATAGGTGATGTCGCAGGCATAGGCGGCGCGGCGCTCGTCAGAATCCAGATCATGCACGATCAGACCCACGCTCAGGCCCAGGAAACGATGCACCTTGCCCATCCACTCGCTGTCGCGGCGGGCCAGATAATCGTTCACGGTCACCACGTGGACGCCCTTGCCGGACAGTGCGTTCAGATAAGCGGGCAGGGTAGCCACCAGGGTCTTGCCTTCACCGGTGCGCATCTCAGCGATGCGGCCCTGGTGCAGCACGATGCCGCCGATGACCTGCACGCGATAGGGGCGCATGCCCAGCACGCGGTCGTCCGCCTCGCGGATGGTGGCGAAGGCTTCCGGCAGGATATCATCCTCGGTCTCGCCCTTGGCCAGACGATCCTTGAACTCCTGGGTCTTGGCGCGCAGCTGCTCATCGGTCAGCTTGCGATATTCGTCCTCCAGCGCCATCACGGCGTCGACAGTCTTTTTGATCTTTTTCAACTGGGCGTCATTGCTGTTGCCCAGCAGCTTTTTCACAAATTCAAGCATTGTTCTTCTCCTTGCCGTCCATATCTATATGGACACAGCTTATAGTATAGCATGTTTTGCCCCTTTCTTGCAAGTCTTTGAGGCGGACAATCCGTCCGAAGGAGAGAAAACTTTACCGGTTTGCGGAAAAATCAGGGATTCATGGGCGGTGTCCATTGAATCCACGACGAAAAGGGCGCTGTGCTGCCCCCATAAAACAATGATCGCTGCGGTACAATACGCACCGGAGAAGCAAAAAATTGCTTCTCCGCTCTTTACAAGCTCCCGCCAAAATGCTATACTCATTTACGTACATAAATCGCGCACAGTGAACGGGAACGTCGCTTGGCGCCTGTCAAGAGAGCTGCGGGTCGGTGCAACGCAGTCAGGCGATGGGGGACCGCTCGCCCGGGAGTGCTCCGGTCCCGTCCGGCGGTTCGCGCCCGATACAGCGCTTCGAGAGGCATGGCCCGCGCGGCTGTGCAAGCAGAGTGGTACCGCGAAACAGCCGTTTCGTCTTTGCAGGATAGCATTGACGGGGCGGTTTTATCTTTTCATCCGAACAGGAGGAGAATCCCATGGCAATCGAAATCTACAACCCCAAAGCCATCGAGTCCAAGTGGCAGAAGATCTGGGACGAGACCAACGCCTTTGCCGCCACCGATGACTATTCCAAGCCCAAGTTCTACGGCCTGATCGAGTTCCCCTATCCCTCCGGACAGGGCCTGCACGTCGGCCATCCCCGCTCCAACACGGCCATGGACATCATTGCCCGCAAGCGCCGCATGGAGGGCTACAATGTGCTGTTCCCCATCGGCTGGGACGCCTTCGGCCTGCCCACCGAAAACTTTGCCATTAAGAACAAGGTGCATCCCGCTGCCGTCACCAAGAAGAACATCGACCACTTCCGCGAGCAGCTGAAGATGATCGGCTTCTCCTTCGACTACAGCCGTGAGGTGGACACCACCGATCCCAACTATGTGAAGTGGACCCAGTGGATCTTCCTTCAGCTGTACAAGCACGGCCTGGCCTACAAGAGCGAGATGCCCGTCAACTGGTGCCCGAGCTGCAAGTGCGGCCTGGCCAACGAGGAAGTCAAGGAAGGCAAGTGCGAGCGCTGCGGCACCGAGGTGACCCACCGCGTCCGCACCCAGTGGATGCTGAAAATCACCGCCTATGCCCAGAAGCTGCTGGACGGCCTGGACACCGTTGATTTCATCGACCGTGTGAAGGTGCAGCAGCGCAACTGGATCGGCCGCTCCGTCGGCGCTGAGGTGGACTTCCAGCTGACCGTGCCCGGCGAGAAGGTGCGCATCTACACCACCCGCCCCGACACGCTGTTCGGCGCCACCTACATGGTGCTGTCCCCCGAGCATCCGCTGATCGACAAGCTGAAGGATCAGATCACCAACTTCGACGCCTGCATGGCCTACCGCGACGCAGCCGCCAAGAAGAGCGACTTCGAGCGTGCCGAGCTGGCCAAGGAAAAGACCGGCGTGCAGATCGAGGGCGTGAAGGCCGTCAATCCCATCAACGGCAGGGAGATCCCGATCTGGCTGTCCGACTACGTGCTGATGACCTACGGCACCGGCGCCATCATGGCTGTGCCTGCCCATGATACCCGCGACTGGGAGTTTGCCACCAAGTTCGGCCTGCCCTTGATCGAGGTCGTGGCCGGCGGCGACATCCAGAAGGAAGCATACACCGACATTCAGGACGGTGTGATGGTCAACAGCGGCTTCCTGGACGGTATGAAGGTGGCCGAGGCCAAGAAGGCCATCATTGAGAAGCTGACCGAGATGGGCGTGGGCGAGCAGAAGGTGAATTACAAGCTGCGCGACTGGGTCTTCTCCCGCCAGCGTTACTGGGGCGAGCCCATCCCGATCGTGCACTGCCCGAAGTGCGGCATGGTGCCCGTGCCGGAATCTCAGCTGCCCGTGACCCTGCCCGTGGTGGAGAACTATGAGCCCACCGACGACGGCGAATCCCCCTTGTCCCGCATGCCAGAGTGGGTAAACACCACCTGCCCCTGCTGCGGCGGCCAGGCCAAGCGCGAGACCGATACCATGCCCCAGTGGGCCGGTTCCTCCTGGTACTTCCTGCGCTATACCGATCCGCACAACAATGATGCGTACGCCAGCCAGGAAGCCCTGAATTACTGGATGCCCGTTGACTGGTACAACGGCGGTATGGAGCATACCACCCTGCATCTGCTGTACAGCCGCTTCTGGCACCTGTTCCTGCATGACATCGGCGTGGTGAACGCGCCCGAACCCTATCAGAAGCGCACCAGCCATGGCATGATCCTGGGCGAGAACGGCGAGAAGATGTCCAAGAGCCGCGGCAACGTCATCAATCCTGACGACGTGATCGACGAGATCGGCGCGGACGCCTTCCGTCTGTATGAGATGTTCATGGGCGCCTTCGACCAGGCGATCCCGTGGTCCACCAATGGCGCCAAAGGCTGCCGCAAGTTCCTGGAGCGCGTGTGGCGTCTGCAGGAGAACGTGGTGGACAGCGACCAGTATTCCGAGAAGCTCAACGCGCTCATGCATGAGACCGTGAAGAAGGTCTCCGGCGACTATGAGCAGATGAAGTACAACACCGCCATTGCGGCCATGATGTCCCTGGTCAATGAGATGAACGGCCAGCCCGTGACCAAGAAGGAGCTGGAGACCCTGGCGCTGATCCTGTCGCCTGTCGCCCCGCATATCTGCGAGGAGATCTGGCAGAACCTTGGTCATGCCGAGCCCATCCATCATCAGCCCTGGCCCACCTGGGACGAGGCTGCCCTGGTCAAGAGCGAAGTGGAGATCGCCGTGCAGGTCAATGGCAAGGTCCGCGGCCGCATCATGATCCCCGCCGACCTGACCCGCGAATCCGCCGAAAAGGAACTGCCCTCCAACCCCGATGTCCAGCGTCTCACCGCCGGCAAGAACATCGTCAAAGTGATCTTCGTCCCCGGCCGTCTGCTGAACATCGTAGTTAAGTAAGAGGCATGCCAGGGGCTTTGCCCCTGGACCCCACGAGGGGACTACAAGTCCCCTCGACCTCTGGGGTTTCGCCTACGGCGACCAGGGCGCTGCCCTGGACCTGCAAGGGGTCAAAGACCCCTTGACCCCTTTCTGGCCCGCGGCTTGATCGCACTCCTGTGGCTTGCGCGGTGCTGGGGGATGGGAACATGCGGGTCGCGTGGTCTCCGTGCGGCTTGTGTGAATGTGGAGATTCAATCAATAATTTAGGCGCTTGTTTGGGAATGGTGGAGGATTCTGCCATTCCCATTTACGGGTGTAAAAGTCGTGGATTCGGTGCATGAAATGCGGCGGATTGCTCGTTTTGTTGGTATCAATGAGCTTTGAGGTGATCGCATGAAACGCTTTGGACTTTGGCTGCTGATGTGCTTGATGGTCTGCATCGCGGTTCCGGCACTGGCTGGTGACGTGAGCACCATTGATGCTTCCGCCGTGCTGGGCGAAGTGGGCACGGATTGCAGCTTTGTGCAGTTCACCTGCCCGTGGGTTGACGGCGATGTGATGGTCACGGTCCGCGATCAGGCGGATGGTCTGGTCTATCAAAAGGACTACGGTCCGTGCAGCGGGACGTTCCGCTCGGACGAGATCTATCTAAGCCTGAACGGCAGCGAGACAGTCTATCGTGTTTCAGTCACGGCAGGCGGGAACAGCTATGCGTTTCAGCTCCGGCGGAAGATGCCGCGGCTGACAGACAACACGGCTTGCTCCTTTGGCTGTCCGCTGTCGCTGATCACCGGTCGGGACAGCTGGAAAAGTGCGATGCTGTTGGATTTGAAGGTCATGGACGGACTGGTGACGGTCCCCATGCAGGCCAGCGGCGTTTACACGCTGGGCAGCGTCAGCTTTGACTATCACCAGGGATTCCTGACCGTCAACGCCCAGATCACCCCCGGCATTGACGGAACCATCGACAAGGCGGTCGTGTATGTTGCGCCCAACGCGCTGGAGGCATCCAAGCTGGACACGAAGAAATTCGCCGGGATTGAGGGTCGTCTGGGCGAGCCCATTGATATGGCAGGCCTCGATTATGCGGCGGTTTATGTGAAGCTGACAGTCTCCTTCGACCCCAGCGGCGTACCCGGCATTGACGAAACCGATCTGACCGACCAGCTGTACCTGCTGGACATGATGACCAACTACACCATCAGCGAGGAAGTTGGCTAAGCATTGCGCTCCGTGCCCAAGGGACCGGAGCGTATTTCTTTTCGCAAAAAACAGAATCAAGACAGAAAAATGTCAAAATCTGTGGTAATATAGTATTGTTATCATCCGTGAGAAGCCTTCAATTATCGAAATCTTCTCACAATCGTTTATCCAGAGACCTCAACACAATATCCCTTCAAATCCCCGCGCCCGCATGCGCTCCCGCCCCCCCCGCACCGCGCGAGCCGCAGGAGCGCAACAAAGCCCTGGTCGCGCCACAGCGCGAAACCTCCGTGGGTCCAGGGGCAAAGCCCCTGGCGTACCCTCTTCAAAAGAAAGGAGAATACACACATGAAGTACGATTTTACATCCATTCTGGACCGTCATGGACGCGATGCGCTGGCGGTCGATGCGCCGGGTAAGCTGACCGGTTTTGCGCCGGAAGCGCCGGAAGATGGCTTTGACCTGATCCCCATGTGGGTGGCGGATATGAACTTCCCGGCAGTGCCCACCATTCCCGAAGCGATCATTGAGCGCACCAAGCATCCGGCCTACGGCTATTTCCAGGCCACCGATGAGTACTACAACAGCATCATCAAGTGGCACGAGACCCGCAACAATGTCACCGGCCTGACCAAGGAGTGCATCGGCTACGAGAACGGCGTGCTGGGCGGCGTCATCAGCGCGCTGAACTGCGTCTGCTCCAAGGGCGACAAGGTGCTGCTGCATTCTCCCACCTACGTTGGCTTCACCATGAGCCTGACCAACAACGGCTACAACATCGTCCACAGCCCCCTGGTGAAGGATGAGAACGACGTGTGGCGCATGGACTTTGCCGACATGGAGGAGAAGATCAAGAAGAACAAGATCCATGCCGTCGTCATGTGCAATCCCCACAACCCCTGCGGCCGCGTCTGGGAGCGCTGGGAGCTGGAGAAGGCCATGGAGCTGTTCAAGAAGTACGACGTGTATGTCGTCTCCGACGAGATCTGGTCTGACATTATCCTCAACGGCAACAAGCACATCCCCACCCAGATGGTCAGCGAGGACGCCCGTCAGCGCACTGCCGCCGTCTATGCCCCCAGCAAGACCTTCAACCTGGCCGGCCTGGTCGGCAGCTACCATATCATCTACAATAGCTGGTGGCGCGACCGCGTGGCCAAGGAATCCTCCCTGTGCCACTACAACGACATGAACGTGCTGTCCATGCATGCCCTGATCGGCGCCTACAAGCCCGAAGGCTATGAGTGGACCGACGAGCTGTGCGAGGTGCTGTCCGGCAACATCAACTATGCCGTCGATTACATCAAGCAGCACTTCGAAGGCGTCGAAGTCTCCAAGCCCGAAGGCACCTACATGCTGTTCGTGGACTGCACCAAGTGGTGCGAGGCCCACGGCAAGACCATCGACGATGTGGAAAAGGCCTGCTGGCGCGTCGGCGTCGCCATCCAGGACGGCCGCATGTTCCACGGCGCGTGCCATATCCGCATGAACCTGGCCGTGCCCTTCTCCCGCGTGCAGGAAGCCTTCGACCGCATGGACAAGTATGTGTTCAATGCGTAAGTGAATCAGAACCGGCTGTCAGCAATGGCAGCCGGTTTTTCAATGAAAAAGCTCCCCGATGAACAGGGAGCACATGATTATTTGAGAACGCCGTTGAGCAGCGGAATGGCGAAAAAGATCAGCCAGCCCGGATGCCACAGGTGACACTGGAAACCCAGCAGCAAATAGATGATAACGATCATCACCGGGTTGGTCAGCAGCTTCAGCGGGCTGCTCTCGGATTTGGGCAGGTAGTACAGCGGGATGGTCAGGAAGATGATCCAGCCCGGATGCCAAAGGTTAAAGCAGCAGCCGACCGCCAGATAAATGAAGGCCACCAGCACCGGATAAGGGTAACGCGCCCGGCGTGCCTGCTCCAGATGGTCGAAGAAGCTGCCGTTGGGCAGGGGATTCTCCGGATCGATGGGGTCGCTGTCAGGAACAGCGGAAGATGCAGCGGGCGCAGAGGCGCCGGTGATCAGCTCGTCCAGGGTAACGCCGTAGAGGCGGGCCAGGGCGATCAGGTTATCTGTATCAGGCGAGGCCTCGGCGCGCTCCCACTTGGACACGGCCTGCCGCGTCACGCCCAGCTTGTCGGCCAGATCCTCCTGGGAGTAGGCATGCGTTTTTCTCAGTGTCGTCAGTCGGTCAGCAAGTTCAATCGTCATAGAATGGCCTCCTTTGTGCTTGATCAGTATGCAAAGGATAGCACAGAAAATACCGGTTGCGCAAGCAAATGTTGTTTGCAATTTATATTCCATGAGGGAAACGATTGGTTGCGGAGCAGAAAAAGGAATATGCCAGGGAGCTATCGAATGATAGTTATCATAATGAACGTCCAATAAAGGAGGCGGGGAGAATGCCGCGTTCTTCCGGCGGCGGAAGCCACAGCAGCGGCAGCCATAGTTCTTCAGGCAGCCACAGCTACAGCAGCGGCGGCGGAAGCCACAGCAGCGGATACAGCAGCTCAAGGAGCAGTTACAGCAGTTCAAGGAGCAGCTACAGCAGCTCTGGCAGCAGCACCTACAGCAGTTTCAGCAAGCGGAGCAATACGACCAATCCCAAGGTACACGTGCAGCACAAGCCGGACGTCAATCGGCCCAGGGTGTCCAATAAACAGTTTGCGGGCGCACAGCGGTATGTCTATTACCGGGACAACAAGCCGCAGTATGTCTATTCCAATTATGAGACCTTCGAGCCCAAAATCAAGGTCAAGGCGCTGGTGATCTGGTGGATCTTTATTGTGCTGTCGATCATCGGATACTGGCAGTTGCTGACCGAGCCGCCAAAGCTGGAGATCGACTATAACACAAGCATCTGGATTTCGGACGGCGCCGGCGTGATTGATGACCGGACTGCGCTGAAACGGGCGATGGAAGCATTCCTGGACCAGACGGGCGTCACTCCGGCGGTCGTCACACTCCATAATGAAGAATGGAACGCGAATTACAACCGCCTGTCCAGCAAGGCGTTCGACCTCTATGTGAATACCTTTGCGGATGAAAAGCACTGGCTGCTTGTCTATTCGCAGCCGGAAAACCCGGAAGCGACGTTTGTGGACTGGCACTGGGAGGGCATCCAGGGCGATGACACGGTGAATATCATCACCGAGAGCATCGCGGATGACTTTGGCAGCAGGCTGCAAAAATACCTGACGGCAGATTCGCGCTATACGGTGGGGCAAGCGTTCACCAAAGCCTTTGAGGAAATCATGCCGATGATGGCGGAGGCGCATCCGACAGCGGAGAATGTGTTTGCGGATATCTTCGTGATACTGGTGATGATCGTCCTGTCGCTGTGGCATTCGCGGGTGCTGGCGTACCTCACCGCCCGGAAAAAGCGTCCCGCAGAGCTGCCAAAGGATATTCAGCCGGTGGAAATGGAAACTGGCGAGACGGTCTGTGCCTATTGCGGCGGCGTGTACATGGACAACGCCCTGAAATGCCCGCACTGTGGCGGACCAAAGACAGTGAAAGTGAATACATGAGCATGGGCGGCCAGCGGCGGATCGGAGACGATCAGGCAACTGGCCGCATTAATATATATTGAAAGGAATGTCATTTTTGACGGCTTGGGAACCACAATTGATATGTGAAAAAACAATATCGTTAAATTTGTGTCAAAGTTATTGACAAGAAAAATTGGTTATGCTAAGATACTGTCGAACGGGCGAAATGCGCCCGTATGTCATGCGGCGAGGGCCGCTGCGACGGAGTTTAAGGAGAGTTAGAAAAATGGCTAATTATCCCATTGTGGAGAACCTTGAAACCTTTGAGGTCATGCTCGCCGGTGTGCGTGAAGCCCAGAAGAAGTATGCAACCTATACTCAGGAGCAGGTGGACGCGATCTTCAAGGCGGCCGCCATTGCTGCGAACCAGGCGCGTATCCCGCTGGCCAAGATGGCCGTCGAGGAGACCGGCATGGGTATCGTTGAGGACAAGGTCATCAAGAACCACTATTCGGCTGAGTATATCTACAACAAGTATCGCGACACCAAGACCTGCGGCGTGATCGAGCAGGACGACGCCTTCGGCATGACCAAGATCGCCGAGCCCATCGGCGTGGTGGCGGCTGTTATTCCTACCACCAACCCCACCTCCACGGCGATCTTCAAGACTCTGATCTCCCTGAAGACCCGCAATGGTATCATCATCTCCCCCCATCCCCGTGCGAAGAAGAGCACCATCGCCGCTGCCAAGCTGGTTCTGGACGCTGCCGTGAAGGCCGGCGCTCCCGAAGGCCTGTTTGGCTGGATCGACGTGCCCAGCCTGGAGCTGACCAACACCCTGATGAAGGAAGCTGACATCATCCTTGCCACCGGCGGCCCCGGCATGGTCAAGGCTGCTTATTCCTCCGGCAAGCCCGCCCTGGGCGTCGGCGCAGGCAACACCCCCGCCGTCATCGACGAGAGCGCGGACGTCAAGCTGGCTGTCAACTCCATCATCCATTCCAAGACCTTCGATAACGGCATGATCTGCGCCTCTGAGCAGTCCACCATCGTGCTGGACAGCATCTATGACGAGGTGAAGGCGGAGTTCGCCGCCCGCGGCTGCCATTTCCTGAATGCCGAGGAGCTGGACAAGGTCCGCAAGACCATCATCATCAACGGCGCTCTGAACGCCAAGATCGTTGGTCAGAAGGCCGCCAGGATCGCTGAGCTGTCCGGCGTGACCGTGCCCGCCGAGACCAAGATCCTGATCGGCGAGGTCGACAGCGTGGAGCTGAGCGAGGAGTTCGCCCACGAGAAGCTGTCTCCCGTGCTGGCCATGTACCATGCCAAGGACATTGACGAGGCCTTCGACAAGGCGGATCGCCTGATCGCCGACGGCGGCTTCGGCCATACCTCTTCCATCTACCTGAATCCTGTCACCCGTCAGGATCTGGTCACCAAGTTCGCCCTGCGCATGAAGACCTGCCGCGTGCTGGTCAACACCCCTGCTTCCCAGGGCGGCATCGGCGACCTGTACAACTTCAGCCTTGCTCCCTCTCTGACCTTGGGCTGCGGCTCCTGGGGCGGCAACTCCGTCAGCGAGAACGTGGGCGTGAAGCATCTGCTGAATATCAAGTCTGTTGCCCAGAGGAGGGAGAACATGCTGTGGTTCCGCGCACCCCAGAAGGTGTATACCAAGAAGGGCTGCCTGCCCGTGGCTCTGGACGAGCTGAAGCATGTGATGAACAAGAAGAAGGCCTTCCTGGTGACCGACTCCTTCCTGTACAAGAACGGCTATGCCAAGCCCGTGACCGACAAGCTGGAGCAGCTGGGCATCCAGTACTCCGTGTTCTTCGACGTCGCGCCCGATCCCACCCTGGCCTGCGCCAAGGAGGGCGCCAAGCAGATCTGTGCCTTCCAGCCTGACGTGATCATCGCCCTGGGCGGTGGCTCCGCCATGGACGCAGCCAAGATCATGTGGGTGCTGTATGAGCATCCCGAAGCTGACTTCATGGACATGGCCATGCGCTTCATGGATATCCGCAAGCGCACCTACACCTTCCCCAAGATGGGCGAGAAGGCCTACTTCATTGCCATCCCCACCTCCGCCGGTACCGGCTCCGAGGTGACGCCCTTCGCCGTTATCACCGACGAGAGCACCGGCACCAAGTACCCGCTGGCCGACTATGAGCTGATGCCCAACATGGCCATCATCGACGCCGACCTGCATATGAGCGCTCCCAAGGGCCTGACCGCTGCCTCCGGTATCGACGCCATGACCCATGCCCTGGAGGCCTATGCCGCCATGCTGAACACCGGCTATTCCGATGCGCTGGCGATCGAGGCCACCAAGGAGATCTTCAAGTATCTGCCCCGCTGCTATGACAACGGCCAGAACGATCCCGAGGCCCGTGAGCACATGGCCAACGCCGCCACCATGGCCGGTATGGCCTTCGCCAACGCCTTCCTGGGCGTCTGCCATTCCATGGCGCACAAGCTGGGCTCCTATCATCACCTGCCCCACGGCGTGGCGAACGCCCTGCTGATCGAGGAAGTCATGCGCTTCAACGCCGCTGAGGTTCCCACCAAGATGGGCACCTTCCCGCAGTACGCCTACCCGCACTGCAAGGCCCGCTACGCTGAGGTTGCCCGTGCCAACGGCCTGGGCGGCGCCAACGACGACGAGAGCCTGGAGAACCTGATTGCCGCCGTGCATGAGCTGAAGCACAAGGTCGGCATCAAGGACACCATCGCCGAGTACAACGTGCCCGAAGATGTGTTCCTGTCCACCCTGGACAAGATGGTAGAGGACGCCTTCGACGACCAGTGCACCGGCGCAAACCCCCGTTACCCCCTGATGAGCGAGATCAAGGCCATGTACCTGAAGTGCTACTACGGCAAGTAAGCCGCCAGCGGCGGCAGGCAGTTCCGCCGGACAAAGGCGAGAACCATGACCGTCCCCGCGCTCAATCTTTATCGCAAATGAAAAAGTTGCTGCATGATCAATTGTGCAGCAACTTTTTTGTGTTTTGAATTTGACCATGAGAACAACGTCCTGGATAAAACGCATGAAATAATCCCCATTGCCCATCTGATATTAGCCAGACAGTCAACTGCACATCCTCCGCACGAAAAAAGTCTGCTCCCCTCACGAGAAGCAGACCATAAACCTATCATCAGAATCCACCCCACCGCACCGCGCAGACCGCAAAAGTGCAGTCAAGCCGCAGGCCAGAAAGGGGTCAAGGGGTCTGCGACCCCTTGCAGGATCCAAGGGCAGCGCCCTTGGTCGCCCGAAGGGCGAAACCCCCTTGGGTCCAGGGCCACATTGCGGCCCTGGCAGGATTCCTAAGGGCAGCGCCCTTAGGCCCAGGGGTTTTCGGTGGGATAGGGCAGGGACTTGGGCTGGTTGTAGGCGATGTCCTGAACGCCCAGGAACTTGAAGACCTCGAACAGGGTCTTCGCGCAGTGAGCGAAGGCAACAGCGCCGTGGTGCGGATAGCGCTTCTGCACCAGCACGTGACGATAGAAGCGGCCCATCTCCTTGATGGCGAACACACCGATGCCGCCGAAGGAACGGGTGGCCACGGGCAGAACCTCGCCCTCAGCGATGTAGGAACGGACAATGCCGTCGGAATCGCACTGCAGACGATAGAAGGTGATGTCGCTGGCCGCGATGTCGCCCTCCAGGGTGCCGCGGGAGATGTCGGGCTCAGAGCCTTCGGGCTCCAGCACGCGGTGCTGGATCAGCTGATACTTCACAGCGCGATCGGCACACATCTTGCACTCGGGGGTGTTGCCGCAGTGGAAGCCCATGAAGGTATCGTTCAGCTTGTAATCAAACTTGCCGGCGATGTCCTCGTCATAGATGTACTGGGGCACAGAGTTGTTGATGTCCAGCAGGGTCACGGCGTCGCCGGTCACGCAGGCGCCGATGTACTCGGACAGAGCGCCGTAGATGTCCACTTCGCAGGCCACGGGCATGCCCTTGGAGGCCAGACGGGAGTTGACATAGCAGGGCTCAAAGCCGAACTGGGAGGGGAAAGCGGGCCAGCACTTGTTGGCGAAGGCCACATACTTGCGGGCGCCCTTGTGCTTCTCGGCCCAGTCGGTCAGGGTCAGCTCGAACTGCGCCATGCGGGCGTTCAGCTCGGGATAGTACTTGCCCTCGCCCATCTCGGCGGCCATCTCTTCGCACAGCGCGGGGATGCGGGGATCGTTGGCATGCTCCTTGTAGGAGACCAGCAGATCCAGCTCGGAGTTCTCCTCGATCTCCACGCCCAGCTCATACAGGCCCTTGATGGGAGCATTGCAGGCGAAGAAGTCCTGGGGACGCGGTCCGAAGGTGATGATCTTGAGGTTCTTCACGCCGATGACAGCACGGGCGATCGGAACAAACTCAGCGATCATATCGGCGATCTCGGTGGCGGTGCCAACGGGATACTCCGGGATATAGCCCTTCAGATGACGCATGCCCAGATTGTAGGAGCAGTTCAGCATGCCGCAGTAGGCGTCGCCGCGGCCGTTGATCATGTCGCCGTCGCCCTCAGCGGCAGCCACAAACATGCAGGGGCCGTCGAAGTTCTTGGCGATCAGGGTCTCGGGGGTCTCAGGGCCGAAGTTGCCCAGGAATACCACAGCAGCGTTGCACTCGTTGGCCTTCAGCTCTTCAACAGCCTTCAGCATGTCCAGTTCGTTCTCAACGGTGGCCTTGATCTCAACGATCTCCAGGTTCTTCTGGCCGCACTTTTCAGCGATCGCGGCACGGCGCATCTCGCTCAGCTGGATCGGGAAGCAGTCGCGGGAGACGGCAACCAGACCGAGCTTAACCACAGGAATATTCACCATAGGTATACACCCTCCTTGAATTATTTAACAGACTCATTCGGAGCAGCATCGCATAATTGGATGAAATGCTCCTCCTTTCAGACCATGCCGGTTGGGCACAATCTGTCTATTACTGAAAGTTTACCACGAACACAGCTTTTCGTCAACGGCAAAATAAAGACGTATAAATGACAAGAAATGCTTATAACTGCCAAACCTTTACACCGAATGCGGGGATGGTGCAGGCGCCGCTGTCCTCGCCGCCCTCCAGCATATTGTTCAGGGGCTTTTTCAGCGTGATGACTGCCGGCTCCGGCTGATAGTTCAGCGCAAAAATCCAGCGCTGACCGTCCTTCTCGCGCAGCACCAGCTCGATGGTTTCCGGCGCGTCGATCACGTCCGCCATCGGCTCCGTCAGGCCCAGATACGCCATGATTTGGCGGGTGTTGCTGCGGTTGAAGGTGCTGCCCAGGTGCAGCACGCGGCCCGCGCCATAGGCATGCTCGATCAGTGCGGCCTCGCCCTTGTAGAAGTTGCCGTCATAGCGAGCCAGCACCTTTGCGCCGTCCAGGGGCGTCAGCACTTCATTGAAAATGGGCGTGTCAAGCGGCGTACCGTCAGCCCATACAGCGCCGGTCTCCGCTTCCGCGGGCGACTGGAAGGTGAAGTCCGTCACATCGCTGGCCGTCAGCGGCTGCAAAAGCCCAGGCTGGGGCATCATCACGCAATGCCCCTGCTCATCCTTGTAGGCGCTGCGGCAGCCGATCACCAGCGTGCCGCCCTGGGCCACGTAGGCTGCCAGCAGCGCAGCGTTCGCCTCGGTCATCATCATGGCATGGGGCATGAACAGCGCCTTGTACTTCGTCAGGTCCGCCAGCGTCGTGCCTTCGCGCAGGTACAGCGAGTCGCAGGACGCGTGGTTCACCTGCGTGGCCTCAAAGATGCCGCCTTCGCTGGGACTGGCGCAGGTGCGGTGCCAGTTGTCGATCTCGGCGTCGAACACGTTGTCATAGTCCTTCACCACGGCGATTTCCGACTTGACGTCCGCGCCGCACACCGGGGCCAGCTTCTGCATCATCCCGGCAAACCCGCGCAGCTCGTCCAGACGGCGATTGTCGCGGTTATCATAGTTCAGGATGCCGTGCCAGTAGATCTCGGTGCCATACACCGCCGTGCGCCAGCGGAAGAAGGACACAAAATCTGCGCCGTGGGCAACGCTCTGCATGGCCCAAAGCGTCATCTGACCGGGCCGCGGCGATGGCGCGGCACCCCAGGAATACCAGCTGCCGGGGCCGCTCTGCTGATCCATGATGCCGAAATGCGGGCACACGGGGCGCACATCGGCCAGCGGCTTGGCCCACCAGCGGTCATTGAAGCTGTCCAGATGATCCTTGCCAAAGGCGAAAGCGAAGTTCGGATAGGAATCGTAGGTGTACAGGTCCAGGCACTCGTCGGTCATGCGATGGTTGTCCACATGGCCGAACATGCCGTTGGTCGTGATGAAGATCTCCGGCTTGAGATAGCGGCGCAAAATCTCGGATTGCAGGGCGCAATAGCTGATCGTGCTTTCGGACACGAACCGCAGATAATCCAGATGCAGGTGCGGATTGATGCCGTTGGGCACCACGATGCGCGGCACAAAGACCTGCTCCCAGTCCGTATAGGTTTCGCTCCAGAAGTTGGTGCCCCAGGCGTCGTTCAGCGCGTCGAGGGTGCCGTACTTCTTTTGCAGGAACACGCGGAAGGCCACGCTGTCGGCCTCGGAGTAGAACTCGGCTGTCTCGCAGTTCAGCTCATTATCGACCTGCCAGCCAATGATGGCGGGATGCTGACCGAAATGACTGGCCAACTGATCGACAATGATCGCCGTCTTTTCGCGGTAAACGGGAGAATTGTAGTTGTAATGGCGGCGCGCACCGTGGCGGTACAGCACGCCATCCTTGCGGGCGTTGAGCACCTCAGGGTATTTCTCGGTCAGCCAGGCAGGCGGACCGGCGGTGGGGGTCGTGAAGATGACCTTCATGCCGGTATCCACGCACAGCGCCAGGAAGCGGTCGAACAGATCAAAGGTAAACACACCCTCGGTGCGCTCGAATTGGCTCCAGGCAAAATCCGCCATGCGGATGACCGTGATGCCTGCGTCGAGCATGCGATGCAGGTCATCAAGCCAGAGGGATTCGTCCCAATGCTCAGGGTAGTAGCAGGTGCCGACGGTCATGGTTGGGAAAGCGTATTGCTTTGGCATAGTCTGACCTCCTTATTGTACTTGGCTGAGCTTGGCGTTCAGCTTGCGGTAAATCCGTTCGATCATCCATTGCTCGGAGACGCGGTGTTCCATGTCGTCCATGGGAATCCAGGCGACGCCGCTGTTTTCGTCGGGCTTGACGGCCAGCGCGTCGTTTTCATCGGCCTCGAGCAGATAGGTCAGGTTCATGTGCAGATGGCACGGGACATAGCGGCCGCGCTTCTCATGCCCGGCTACATGCAGGGTCTCGATGGAGAAAACGTCGTCTGTCACAGGGCGGATGTGCTCAATGCCGCTTTCCTCGCGGGCCTCGCGCAGCGCGACCGCCAGCAGATCAGCCTCACCGTCCGCATGCCCGCCGGTCCAGGCCCAGGACTGATAGATGTTGTGATAGATCATCAGCACCTTCGTTCGTGCCGGATTCACGATCCACGCCGACGCCGTAAAATGCACGATCTCATTCTCCCTGCAAAGCGGCGTCACGCCATGCTTCAGCTGCTCCAGCATCAGCGCGCGATCCCGTTCCTCCTGCTCGTTCCAGGGCGTATACCGCTCCAGTTGTTCGATCAATCGTTCCATTTTTCTCCGTCCTTTGCGGTCTTTCGTTTATTATAGCACAAACGGAAAAGAAAAGCCAGAAGGACAAATATCCTCCTGGCCCCGAAGCGATTCGCGTCCAAAGGTGCGAAGTCCCTGTTTACTGTCCCCTCGTTCTGAACGATAAATCCACATTGCCCAGGCTCACGCGCGTGTGTGCAGGGACGTCCTCGGTGATGAACACGCTGCCGCCGATGACCGTGTCATGGCCGATGACCGTGTCGCCAAGGACAGAAGCGTTGGCGTAGATGGTCACGTTGTCCTCGACAGTAGGATGGCGCTTGACGCCGCTCAAAGCCTGACCGCCGCGAGTGGACAGAGCACCCAGCGTGACGCCCTGATAGATCTTGACGTGCTCGCCGATCACGGTCGTTTCGCCAATGACGATGCCGGTACCGTGATCCATAAGGAAGTAGCGGCCGATGGTCGCGCCGGGATGAATGTCAATGCCGGTGCGGCTGTGGGCATGCTCGGTCATGATGCGCGGGATCATCGGCACTTTGAGCGCAAACAACTCATGCGCCAGGCGGTACACCGAGATCGCAAAGAAACCTGGATAGGCGTACACGATCTCTTCCTTGCTGGAGGCGGCGGGATCGCCGTCCAGGAAGGCCTGCAGGTCAGTGTCCATCATCGCGCGGATCTCGGGAATCCGGCGGAAAAATTCAAAGGTGATGCGGCGCGACTCCATTTGCAGTTCTTCCTCGGTCATGGCGGCGTAGGTCTTGCCGAAGGGCAGGACCGTCGCAATCTGCCGTTCCATGCGGAACATGCAGTCCTCCACCATCACCGACAGGCCCGTGCGGGCGTCGTAGAGCTTGGTGGCACGATTGCGGAAAAAGCCCGCGTACAGAATGCCCATCAGCTTGTCGATAATATCAATAATGGCTTCCTTGTCCGGCTGACTGCTGATGGTCAGCTTGTCAATGGTGCGCGCGTGGGCGTAGTCAGCGACGATCTGGTCCGCGATTCTGCGTGCTTCACTGCTGTCCATGGCGTTCCCCTCCCTGATCTATTCTATGTCCGGCTGTCTCACTCGGTGAACAGCCGCGTGGAATAATAGCGGTCGCCGCTGTCGGGCAGCAGCGCCACGATGGTCTTGCCTGCATTCTCCTCGCGCTGGGCCAGGATCAGCGCCGCCTTCAGCGCCGCACCGGAAGTAATGCCCACCAGAATGCCCTCGCGCTTGGCCAGGAGCTTCGCCGTTTCAAAGGCGTCGTCATTCCGGATCGGCAGCACCTCGTCGATAATGGCGCGATTCAGCACGCTCGGCACAAAGTTTGCGCCGATGCCCTGCAATTCATGGGCGCCGCTGCGGCCCTCGCTGATCAGCGGGGACGAGGCAGGCTCCACGGCCACGGTCTTGACATCAGGCTTCATCTGCTTCAAATATTCGCCCGTGCCCGTCAGCGTGCCGCCGGTGCCGACGCCCGCGACAAAAATGTCGACCTCGCCGTCCGTATCCGCCCAGATCTCCGGGCCGGTAGTCTCGCGATGGGCCTGGGCGTTGGCCGGGTTGTCAAACTGCGCAGGGATAAAGCTGCCGGGAATGGACGCAGCCAGTTCCTCCGCCTTGGCGATGGCGCCGCTCATGCCCTTGCTGCCCTCAGTCAGCACGATCTCCGCGCCGTAGGCCTTGAGAATATTGCGGCGTTCGGCGCTCATGGTGTCGGGCATGGTCAGGATCACGCGATACCCGCGTGCCGCCGCAATGCCTGCCAGGCCGATGCCTGTGTTGCCGCTGGTCGGTTCGATGATCACCGCGCCGGGACCGATCAAGCCGCGCTGCTCGGCGTCGTTGAGCATATAGAGGGCTGCACGGTCCTTGGCACTGCCCGTGGGATTGAAATATTCCAGCTTCACCAGCACCCGCGCTTGAAGTTTCAGCGCCGCTTCAATATTGCATACCTCCATCAGAGGCGTATGTCCGATCAGATCCGTGGACGAATGACAAATATGAGACATATGATTTCCTCCATTCCTTTTCATTGTACACCCAAATCGTGCCCTGTCAACTTAGGATTCACTGAAAAAACAACTGCGCCGGACAGGGGGAATTTGATTGTTCAGTGTAGAAATATTGATGCAGCCATTAACATGGACGGAGGAAATACATATGCGATCTGAATGGAAAGACCGGATCAAGCACTGGGTCAACATTCTTGGCAAGGAGCTCTACGAGCCGCTGGGCGAGATCCGCCTGGAGGGACTTTGCACCTATGACCAGCTGAGCGAAGAACAGGCGGAGGCTGGCGTCTACTCCCCCATGCCCGAGGGCACGCCCTGGGGCCGCAACTGGGAATATTGCTGGATGCGCGGCGACATCACGCTGGACGAGCGCTGCCGCGGCCAGTACATCGTCATGGATCTGAACCCCGGCGGTGAGGCAGCGCTGTTTGTGGACGGCGAAGCCTTCGGCACGCGCCGCGCCGACTGGGTGCGGGTTCCTCACCACAACTACTGTGACCAGGTGCTGACCTGCTCCGGCGAACCTGGCCGCACCTATCATCTGCTGATGGAGGTGTACGCCGGTCACACGCTGCCGAGCAACGCCATCGGCCCCTACCGCGGCGAAGCGGATGATTATCATCCCCTGCCCGACGACGCCATCCGCACGGCGGTGGGCCATTCCACCTGGGGCATCTGGCACGAGACGGCCTATCAGCTGTGGATGGACGTCAGGACGCTGCAATCCCTGCTGGAAGCCATCGACAAGGACTCTCTGCGCGCCGCGAAGGTCGAGGAGGCGCTGGAGCGCTTCACGATGGTCGTGGACCTGGAGCAGCCCCGCGCCGCACGTCTGGCAGACTATGCCAGGGCCCGTGAGCTGTTAGCACCTGTTCTGGCCTGCGTCAACGGCTCCACCGTGCCGCACTTCTCCGCCATCGGCAACGCGCACCTGGACCTGAGCTGGCTGTGGAGCTACGGCGAAACACAGCGCAAGGTCGCCCGCACCTTTGCCCAGCAAGCCCGATTGATGGACCTGTATCCCGAATACCGCTTCCTGCAAAGCCAGCCCGACTCCTACCGCATCTGCAAGGAGAATTACCCTGCGCTTTATGCCCGCATCAAGGAAAAGATCAAAGCCAGGCAATGGGTGGCCGACGGCAGCATGTGGGTCGAGCCGGACACCAACATGCCCAGCGGCGAGGCCCTGGTCCGTCAGCTGGTCCACGGCAAGCGCTTTTATAAGGAAGAATTCGGCATCGACACGCAGATGCTTTGGCTGCCCGATACCTTCGGCTATTCCGCTGTGCTGCCCCAGCTGCTCAAGAGCGCCGGCGTCAAATATCTGACCACGCAGAAGATCTTCTGGACCTACAACGATTCGGACAAGTTCCCCTATCACTATTTCACCTGGCAGGGCATGGACGGTACCGAGATCACGTCCTTCCTGCACATGGACTACTGCTCGCACACCGACCCCGCCACGCTGGCCGGACACTGGCGCAACCGCGTGCAGAAGCGCGACCTGACCAACTTCCTGCTGCCCTTCGGCTATGGCGACGGCGGCGGCGGTCCTACCCGCGACGATATTGAGTATATCCGCCGCGGCAAGAATCTGGAGGGTGCGCCGTCCATCACCATGGAGGCGCCGCAGCATTTCTTCGAGACCTGCGCAAAGGGCGGTGCGCCGGTCAACAAGTATGTGGGCGAATTGTACTTCCAGTGCCATCGCGGCACCTACACCAGCCAGGCCGCCGTCAAGCGCGGCAACCGCAAGAGCGAGCTGGCCCTGCGCGACGCGGAGCTGTGGAGCGTCATCGCCATGGACAAGGTACCCTATCCGCTTGCCCAGCTGGACAAGGCCTGGAAGAACGTGCTGCTGAACCAGTTCCACGACATCCTGCCCGGCAGCAGCATTGCACGCGTGTATCAGGAGGCCGCGGCCCGCTATGCTCAGGTACGCGCCACCGCTGATGACGCCGCCTCCAATGCCCTGTCCGCGCTGACCGCCGGTGAAGGCCGCACCTACTTCAACTCCCTCTCCTGGCCGCGCCGCGAGATCGTCAAAACCGACGCCGGTTATGGCATGGTGACGCTGCCCGCCATGGGCTGGACGTCCACCGTGGACATGGCCGAGCCTGCGCAGAAGGTCACCGCATCCATTGATGGCGATGAGATCGTGATGAGCAATGGCCTTGTGTCTGTGCGCATCAACCGTTTTGGCGAGCTGACCGCCTGCGCCGACGCCAAGGGTCAGTCCCGCATCAGCGGCAAGGCCAATGTCCTGCATCTGTACAAGGACACGCCGCGCCTCTACGACGCCTGGGATATTGACTGCATGTATGACCAGTGTCCCGCCGATCTGTCCGGCGAGAGCAGCATCGAGCTGATCGAGGTCAGTCCCTGGCGTGCCGAGGCCCGCGTGACCCGCAGCTTTGGCAATTCCGAGTGGGTGCAGGTCATCCGCCTGGATGCCGAAAAGACGCAGATTGACTTTATCACGCATGTCGAGTGGCATGAGCAGCACCGCTTGCTGAAGGCCGCCTTCCCCACCGGCATCCACACCGACGAAGGCATCAACGAGATCCAGTTTGGTTTTGTGCGCCGTCCAACCCATCGCAGCCGCAGCTATGACGCCGACCGCTTCGAGGTCTGCAACCACCACTACACCGCGCTGAATGACGAGCATCGCGGCGCGGCGGTGCTGAATGAGAGCAAGTACGGCGTAAGCATGCTGGGCGACGAGATTGCTCTGACGCTGCTTCGTGCACCGATGGCCCCTGAATTCCATGCAGATCAGGGCGCTCATGATTTCACCTACAGCTATTATCTCTGGGACGGCAGTCTGTTTGACAGCGGTGTGGTCCGCGCGGGCTATGAGCTGAATGTGCCCGTGCGCGAGGCTGCGGGCAGCGCGGCAGATTTCTCTCTGGTCAGTATCGACGCTCCGAATGTGATTCTTGACACGGTGAAGGCCGCCGAGGACGGCAGCGGCGATGTGATCCTGCGCCTGTACGAATGCAAGCATGCCGCCGCCACCGCTGCGGTCACGCTGAATCTGCCCTTCAAGAAGGCATACGTCTGCGATCTTCTGGAGAACATTCAGGAGGAGGTCTCCGCTGACGGTCAGCGGCTGACCATCCCCTTCCACGGCTTTGAGGTAAAGACCATCCGCCTGCAAAAGTGAGGTTTTGTGACCCGCTGCAAAAGCATCTGAGCGACCAAGGGAGTACGTCATTCGTCTCCCTTGGTCTGCTTTTTTGAAAATCATGTTGGTGATTTCAACGTAGATATTCGATTTTCCCGCATTATATGTTATAATCTGACAAGATGCATGAAAAGGAGGAAACTCCATGTCTATCGAGATCAAACCGTTCCTGACCCTGCCCGACGGCACAGAGATCCCCTATATTTCTGAGACGGATTACCTGCGCACCATGCGCGAGGTGGTCGAGCCTGCGCTGGCCAACCTTCGGCAGATCGAGGAGATCCCCGTGACCGGCGGCACGCTGCATGCCGAAAACTACGTGCTGCCCGGCGCCAAACGCGCCATCATCCTGCTGCATGGCTACACCGAATCGGCAGAGAAGCTGCGCGAGCTGGTCTGGTATTTCCTGAAGGCCGGGTTCAGCGTATTCTCCTACGATCACCGCGGTCACGGCCAATCCCTGCGCGAGCTGGAGGATCACACCGTCGCGCATGTGAAATTCTTCTCCGAGTATGTCAACGACCTGGAGAATTTCATTCTGGCCAGCGTCCGCCCGCAGGTCAAGCGCATCCCGCTGTATTTGTTCGCCCACTCGATGGGCGGCGCGGTGGGCGCACAGTTCCTGATCCGCCATCCGGACACCTTTGAACGTGCGATCCTCACATCGCCCATGATCGCGCCGTCCTCCGCGCCGCTGCCGCTGTGGTCGGGCCGCGCGATTGCGGAGACCATGTGCCTGATCGGCAAGGGCGAGCAGCGCGCCTTTATCGGCGGCCCCTACGACCCGGAGAAGGAGCCCTTTGAGACGAGCTGCTCCACCAGCCGGGCCCGCTTCGCCTATTACATTCAGAAGCGGCGCACCAATCCCCATCTCCAGGTGTGCTCGCCCAGCTACCAATGGGTACGCGAGTCCGTCGCCCAGACCGCCGCGCTGCTTAAACCGCAGAACGCCGGCGCCATCAAAACAAAGGTCCTTCTGTGCCAGGCCGGTCTGGACACCACCGTCCGGCTGGAGGAACAGGAACAGTTTGTGTCCCTGATTCCCGGCGCCCGGCTGGTGCGTTTTGACAACGCCAAGCATGAGATCTACAATTCCACAGACGACACCATGCAGCCCTATGTCCAGACCATGCTGGATTTTCTGTTGGACTGACCTGACGTTCACCACACAAAAGGAGGAATCCGCCCATGAATTTTTCCCGAAAGCAAACCACTGCCTATGGCATCGGCGCCATCGGCAAGGACATGGTGTACGCGCTGTCCGCCACCTATGTCATGTATTTCTATCAGGATATCCTGCATCTGCCTGCTGCCTTTGTGGGCACGATCCTGATGATCGCCCGCATCTTTGACGCCATCAATGATCCGTTTATGGGCATTCTGGTCGCCAAGACCCGCAGCCGGTTTGGCCGCTTCCGTCCGTGGCTTCTGTCCGGCTCGGTGCTCAACGCCGTGGTGATGTACGCGCTGTTTGCCGCGCCGAATCTTGCCCAGGGCTCGTTGATGGTCTATTTCGCCGCCACCTATATTCTGTGGGGCGTGACCTACACGATGATGGACATCCCCTATTGGTCGATGATCCCCGCCGTGACCGATACGCCCAAGGACCGCGAGAATCTGTCCGTGGTGGGCCGCACCTGCGCTGGCGTGGGCTCCGCGCTGATCCAGGTGGGCACGCTGATGGCCGTCAATGCGCTTGGCGGCGGCAATGAGCGCCAGGGCTTTGCGCTGCTCGCTCTGATCGTTGCAGTGATCTTTGTGGCGGTGGAGTTGTATCTGTGCTTCATGGTGAAGGAGAAGCAGGCCGCCGATATGCAAACCACCTCGGTTAAAGAGATGTTCTCCGCCCTGTTCCACAACGATCAGGCCATGATCACGGTGCTGGCGATCCTGCTGATCAATTCCTCTCTGTATCTGACCTCCAACCTGATCATCTATTTCTTTAAGTATGACCTGGGCGGCGAAGGTTGGATGGGCAATTACACCATGTTCACCACCGTGGGCGGCGCCGGTCAGATTCTGGGCATGATGCTGCTGTATCCTTTCCTTCATAAGAAGCTGAGCAATACGCAGATCTTCAAGGTGGCGCTGAGCATGGCCATGCTGGGTTATGCGCTGATCCTGACTGCCTGCCTTACGGGCCTGGCCAGCAATATGATTCTGCTGTGCGTTTGCGGCCTGCTGGTGTTTGCGTCCAATGGTCTGCTGTCCGTGCTGACGACTGTTTTCCTGTCCTCCTCCGCTGACTATGGCGAGCTGCGCACCGGCCGCCGTGAGGAGAGCGTCATCTTCTCCATGCAGACTTTTGTTGTCAAGGCTGCCTCAGGTCTGTCGGTCTTTATCGTCGGCATCGGTCTTGACCTGATCGGCCTGGTCGGCAACGCTGAGGAAACCGGTGAGATCGTTGCCCAGTCCGCCCAGACCATTCTCGGTCTCCGCCTTCTCATGACCCTCCTTCCCATCCTCGGCCTTGCTGTCGCCTTCATCTTCTTTGCAAAGAAGTTCACATTGACGGACGAAGTGGTAGCCGAAAACGCAAGGATTCTGAAGGAAAAGCGAGAAGCGTAAGCAGGGGCGTTGTTCCACCTGCGCTACGCTTCGGAACACGCAAGGGACTAAAAGTCCCCTTGTCATCTGGAGTTTCGCCCTTCGGGCGACCAGGGCGCTGCCCTGGACCTGCAAGGGGCCGCAGGCCCCTTGACCCCTTTCTGCACCATGCTTGACTTTCTCCGATGGGTTGAGCTTGCGCGGGGTTAGTGCATGTTTCTTTATTGATGTTAGCAAAAATCGCCTGTTCAGGGGCCTAATCCCTGAACAGGCGATTTTTGCTTGCAGGTCGCGCACGTCCGTAAGGTTGAAGTTTGTGTGCTGGCGCTGGTACCTGTTCGATTGCTTTGCCCAGCAACATAGCCCCAGCCGGAATCCCACCAACCTGCATTTTCCTCCCAGCCCAGTAACTTCAACGCTGCGGTAGCAGTCAACCAGCACGCAAAAGGCGATTGCTCAAGGGTTGGGCCCCTGAGCAATCGCTTTTTGCGAACCAAATTTAAGCTGCGTCATTTCTCCCATGCGGAACCAACAAGTATGGAGCCGCTCAAGCCGCAACGCAGAACGGGTCAAGGGCCTGCGGCCCTTGCAGGGTCCAGGGAACACGCCTGCCCAGTGGGCAGTTCCGCGTAGCGGAAAGTGTTCCGAAGCGCAGCGCAGGAGGCCCAGCGTCCCTGGTCGCGCCTCAGCGCGAAACCCTTCGGGGTCTGGGGGACATTCGTCCCCCAGGCAGGGTCCAGGGGGGCTGCGCCCCCTGGCGTCCTTCTTCACAAAAAAGACCGCCCTTTCGGACGGCCTTTCAATTACTTCTTGTTCTTGCGGATCGTGGCGTCGGGGTTCGCGGCCTGCTTCATGAAGGCAGAGGGGCTGATGCCGACGATGTTCTTGAACTGCTTGGAAAAATGGTAGGGGTCCTGCATGCCGACTTCAATGCCCGCCTGACGGACGGTGTAGTTCTGGTCGCGCAGAAGCTCCTTGGCGCGCTCCATCTTGCAGTGGAGCACATAGCTGAGCGGCGGCATGCCTACCTCGCTCACAAAGCGCTTGCGGAAGGTTTCCATGGGCATGCGCGAAATCGCAGCCATCTCAGCCAGGGAATAATTATCCTTGTACTGGCCTGCGCGGAGCGTATCCACAACCTTTGCAATCTCATGCGACAGCATGGCGTCCATGGCCACGGGCTGTCCCCAATGACTTGCCAGCATGCCGTACATCAGGTGCTGCAGCTGATAGGTCGCATTACCGGTGCCGGTATGGCGCACCATCACCTGAACGATCTGCTTTGCCAGATACATCTGGCTGGGCAATGCGGTCTGCTTCAGGGGCATGTGCAGCAGTGCGCCCATCTTGCGCACCACCATCGACGCCAACGTACCCTCCAGCGCCACCCACAGGAAGCGCGCCTCGGCGGTCATCGTGATCGTCGCCTGATTATCGCCGGCCGGCAGGAAGCACGTCTTTGACTCCTCCAGCTCCATCTCGGTTCCCTGCCAATTGAGAACGGCGCTGCCTTCCTCAACTGCGAACCATACCCACTGTTCGTGCGGCTTCAGCGAGTAGGTACCCGCAGTCAGCATCGCGCTGCCTGCGGCATGAATCCATGCGCCGCTCGCACTGGTCAGACTGCCGGGTTTATGCCAGCCCTCAACTACCAACGTGTCAGCAGCGGCTTCAAGACCTTCAAACAGGTAGGACTCCATTGCGCCCACCCTCCTTTACCGAATTAGACAATTACCATTATGTCCAGTATACCTCCCATAGAATGCAATGTCAAGCCATTTTTACATTTTTCCTGCCTTTTATCGCGTCTTTTCTTTTTTTCTATCATCACCTTTTACACAGCGTTCATCCGCTTTTGCACAAGTTATACACACTTTTCCACAGGTTTATCCACAGATGTGCATAACTGTCGCAGGTTGTCCAATGTTTTTCCACATTATCCACAGTCTTTTCCACACTTTATGGGGATAATTTTTACAGAATTGTTACATTTATGTGATGTTTCATGTGAAACATCGCTTTTTTCGATCCTTAGCGGCCCGATTTACTGAGTTATCCACACATCTTGTGGCTTGATTATCCCCAAATACAAAATGCAGTTTTCCTGTCTGTGGAAAACTGCATGTGATTATTCGATTTCGTCGCTTTCCTCGTCATTTTCCATGTGGACGGGCAGATCAGTGTCCACAAATGGATCATGCTCGTAGCCCTGAAGGTCCACGTCGCGTTCCTGCTCGCCCCTGCGGACGATGTTTTCCTGCATGGACAGCACATTGATCGTCATGAAGCCATCCTCTGCAAAGTCCAGACGCAGCTTTTCGCCTGCACGGGTCATCGCCATCACTTCCGTGTCGCGGCAGCGGCTGCGGCGCGCAAACTCTGTCGGTACCTCGATATGACTCCAGAAATGCATCGGGATCATCAGCCGCGGCTTCACCGCCATGATGAAATAGTTGGCGCCGGCGTCAAAGAGCCTGCCCTGTCTCGGATCGACCGGGAAGAACGCCAGGTCGATCGGCTCTGCCTTTTCCAGGGGCGCGACAGCCTTGTGGAAATCATCCTCGGCGTCGGCGATCTCCTGAGGCGTGGATTCATCCCGCCAATGCCAGAAATTCAGATCGCCCGCGTGGAAGATCCGAACGCCATCCATGGTCACCATAAACGACACGCCAAGATCCGTCGAGTCGTACACCTGAACGCTCACATGATCGCTGAGGATCACCTGATCCCCCGGATGTACGCGGCGGCCGCGGGTGCCGACCGGCATTTCGTAGGAGACGATATAAACCACCGGCGCCTCCCGGTGCCATGTAAATACCTCCGGATCCACGTGATCCGGATGGCTGTGGCTGACAAACACATAGATCTCGCGGAAGGAAGCCAGATACTCCGGTGTGATCTGCCGATTTTCCGGCAATTCGCCCCGCTCTCCCCGCCAGTAGTCAAAGATACACAGAACATCGCCCATGGCGCAGGAAAAACCGCTGTGATAATAGTACGTTACTTCAAGCGTTTTGCTCAAGGAACGAGCACCTCCATCATGTCTGTGCCGGAACTCGGTTGGACACACGCCGGATTCACGACTTGATTTCTATGTAAACGCCGTCCGAGTGGCAGACGGCAGGCAACTGGTGCTTTATCTCCTCTATTATGCCACGAAATACCCTTTTTGTCAAATTATTTCGACATTTTTGAGATGAACGTCCCATTTTTTATTTCATTTGTCCGCTATTTTCTTTCTTTTCCCCCACTTTTTCTGTTTTTTATTATGTTTTCATCATTTTCTTTGCGTGTGATGTTCCTTCTGCCTGTGGCAGCGGAACACCCATCAATTCGGCAATGGTTGGCGCCACATCCCGCATGGGCATGGAAGGGAGCGCCGCGCCTTCCCGGATTCCCTTTCCCATCACCGCAAACAGGCAGTTTTCCGCCGGATGTCCCGGGCCGAAGCCATGAGTCGCCTTTTCCCGCTTCGCCTCCGGCAGCATGTCGCTGAATACGACGCCTGGCACAGCTTCCACCGCCGCCACCGGCCCTTTGACGGCATGCAGCTCGTCCAATTCCTCCCTGCTGTAGATGTGGCTGACGCCTGCCTGCGTGGGATGATTCCGCAGCCAGGTCAGCGCCTGCTCATAATCGCCCCCGCTCTGGTACAGATATGCGCTCATGCCATTCGACTGGACGTCTGCGCAGTCCGCCAAGCCATTCTCAGCCAGCAGATCACCAATATTGACCGTCCGGTTGACGTCCGCCTGACCGTGGTCGCTGACGATCACCAGCAGCGCTTCTTCATAACCGGGCGCTACCTGCATCGTTTCCCAAATATCACGCACACGGCTGTCCAGACGGCGCATCGCCTCACGGGCTTCCGCGCTGTCCGTACCGTGATGATGACGCATATCATCGAGGTCAATGAGATGCGCCGCCGTCAGATCGGGTTTATTTGCGTGAATGACCTCGCGTGTCAACGTCGCCGCATAGTCGCTCAGGTGTGGTTCCCGGGTGGACGGACGCTTTCTGCCATATTTCACTTCCATCGCCAGGATCCACGGGGCTGCACCGCATTTCAGCATTTTCATCGTCTGATTTTCGCCGCGGATAGTGTGCGCCTCGGGAAAATTCCACCGGATCGACTTTGAGCGGCATGTCACCGGCCAAAGCATGGACGCGCATTGCCCTCCGGCATTTTTGACCGCATCAAACAGCGTTTCACGCTGAATGTGTTTCTGGTCCAGATACCAGACGCGCAGCTCGTCCTCAATATCCGGCTGAAATGGCATATTCTGTCCAATGCCGTGACTGGCTGGATCACATCCGGTGATGAGCGTCGTATGCGCCGGATAAGTCAGCGCGGGAAAGACCGTTTTCACCTGGGTACATGCCGCGCCCTTTCGCATCATCTCCGTCAGAAACGCGCCCGGCCCCATGACAGAAAGATCCCTGTCAAACATCGCGTCCAGCGACAGCAAAACCACTTTTCTCATGTATTATCCTCTCAGATGCGCCAGCAGGTGCGCTTTCGCTGGTCAAACGACGCCTGATACTTGCCGCCCAGGCTCCGTACCAGGTCCTTAGCGCGTTCCACATTGGCATAATCCCGCTCCGGCCGGTGACCATCGCTGCCGAAGGTGAACACCTCGCCGCCGAGCTCGATATATTGGCGGATAATGCTCTCATTGGGCATAGTGCCAACCTGATCCATGCTGGACGAGTTGATCTCCAGGCATTTATCCAGTCGGATGATATGCCTGAGCAGTGCGTCGAATGCATCTGGCGCGTCCTCGTATTTCAGCGGTCTTTCCTCACCTTCCCAGGGCGAATACCGGGACACATACCCGATGTGCGCCACTGTGTCAAAGTCTGTCCAGGCACAGACGGACGCGGCCTTGGCCTCTGCATATTCCCGATAGGCCTGCGCACGGGTCTTTCCGGTATAATACTGGTCCCGTTCATAGCAGTCCACCCCGTTGACCAGATGAAGGCTGAGCAGTCGATAATCCAGCGGCAGTGCGTCCAGCTGCTTGATGATCTGCTCATGATACGGCGCATTATCACCGATCTCCACACCGGCCCGGATGGTCAGCTGCGGGTATCTCGACCGCATTTGTCTGATTTCTTCCAGCCACACATCCCAGATGGGCGGAATGTCGCAGGCCACGTCCGGATGTCCCGGCTCGATATGCTCTGTCAAGCAGATTTCCTGCACGCCAAGCTCGATCATTCGGACGCACAACTCATCCATGCTCTGCTCGCCGTCGAATGAATGAATCGTATGCAGATGATAATCCATTCTGCGTTGTTCCACGTGAAACATCTCCTGTCACATTTCTTCCGGCAGGCTGATTCGCTGGACCTGATAAGGCTTGCTCCTGCTCAGCGAATACAACCAGATTTCGCCGACCTCACGTCCCGTGATCTGCTCCAGCGCCCGGGCGTACCAGCTCAGCTGCATCGTGTGGCGCTCAATAAAGGCCTCCTCGCTGTCGATTCGGTCCGTCTTGTAATCGACCAGCACCCACTTACCGTTTTCCATAAACGCGCAGTCGATAATGCCCTGCAAAAGCGTATGATCCCTGCGGCTGATCTGCAGATTGAAGCTCCATTCGCGATGAACCTCCTCCGACGCCAGCATCCGCTGACCTATGCTGCTCGCAAAATAGGCCGACAGGTCAGAAAAATCAAGCACGTTTAGCTCGCTGCGCTCAAAGCAGCCCTGATCGATCATTTCTCCTGCCGCGCGATACACCGCATCGATCAATTCATGGCCCTTCAGTCCGCGGACCTGCGCCAAAGGCACCAGCGACAGGAAATGATGCATCAGCGTGCCGCGCTCGGCGCCGGTCATCTTCCTTTGTTCCATGAAAGCCGGTTTGCTCGGCAATTCGCTCATCCGAAGCGGCGCGATGATCTCCTCTGCCTCGCGCTTGTCGTCGATCGTCTCGTCCTCGTCCCCCATCGGCATGGGATCATTCAGCACCAGACGCCTCGCCAGACTGCTGACGCTTGTCTTGATCGGCTTGACCTCACGGCGGTCATTGACGTGCTTCCACCACTCGCACCATTCCTGATTGACAGGCACATCCACCACGTGCTGAATCCAATCGGCAGTGCTGTCAACGCGCTGCTCCATGTTATTGACTTTCCAGGCGACGTCTTTTTCCAGAACCACACGCCATGGGCCTTCATCCATCGCTTCCAGCGGCATTTCATGCGTCAGCAGATCGTCCAGCACCGACTGCATCACCCAGTCCATCATTCCGTTAGCCTGCCAGACACGGTTTTCGCCCCGCTGCATGGACCAGTTCAGCGCCCCCTGCTCTTTGCACACGCCTGTCAAAATCAGCACTTCCCGTGCGCGCGTCATCGCAACATACAGCAAGCGGCAGCGTTCTGCCATCTCGTCCAGCTTTCGCTGGTGCTTGAATGCCTCATTGCCTGGATGATCTCGCTGAATGCTCATCTCCGGATTGACATACGGCAAACACAGTCCCAGCCGGTTATGCATTTTGAGCGTTCCCTGTGACCGCCCCATCAAGGATTCTGACAGGCGCATGCAGAATACGACCGGAAATTCGAGGCCCTTGCTCTTATGCATGGTCATAATGCGCACAAGATTCTCGTTTTCGCCCAGCACTTTGGCCGCACGGCTTTCAGTCGTCTGCATCTGTTGGTCGATCATCGACAGGAAGCCGGAGAGCGTGCCATCAAAGTTCTGCTCATACTCGGCTGCCCGCTGACACAGCAGGCGCAGATTTGCTTGACGCAGTTCGCCCTCCGCATATGCGCCGCAGGAGGCGTAAAAGCCGCTCTCCCGGATCACAAACCATATGAAATCCGACAGACGCATGACCTCTTTGCGGAATTGCCATTCCTTGATCTGCGCCCTGATCCTGCGGCATTTTTCTCCGATCTCGCTCATTTCTTCGCAGGCAGCCTCAAATGCTTCATAGAACATGACATTTTTGCCGCTTTTCATCATGCGGATCTTTGCCAGATCGCTGTCCGTCAGACTGAACGGGATCATTTTCAGCACCGTCAGCAGCGGCACATCCTGGATTGGATTGTCGATCACGTTCAGCAGCGCCTTCACCGTGCGTATCTCCGGCAGGCCGAAATAATCGTCCTTGCCATCGAAATAGACCGGTATTCCCTGCTCAGACAGCAGCTCCGCCAGCTTCGCCCCAATGCCAGCCGTCTTTGACAGCAAGATCACCATATCGCGGTATTGGTATGTCCGTTCCCTACCGTTATCGTCGAAGGTCGTTTCCAGTAATTCACGGATACGGCGCACGACCACCGCTGTCTCGCTTTTGAGCCCCTCCGCGGCGTTCATTCCGCCGTTGTCCGCAACCAACCTGATTTCGACCGGCGGATCGTCGCAGGTTTCCCGTCCCGGAATCAATTCATCCTCCGGCAGATAATCCAACTCTGTGACGTTCCGCTGCATAGCGCTGCGGAACACTCGGTTGGCCGCGTCCAGCACATTCGCGCGGGAACGGAAATTCTTTTGCAGGAAGATCCGGCGTTCCTCTGCATCCTCCTCATCCGAGAAGGTCCGCATTCGATGCAGAAACAGCGTCGGGTCCGCCAGTCGGAAGCGATAAATGCTCTGCTTGACGTCTCCCACCATAAACAGGCAGCTATTCGGACCATGGATCAGCTGCACAATCGCGTTCTGAACCGCAGACACGTCCTGGCATTCGTCCACAAAAATGTGGTCATACTCTTTTTGCAGGTCTTCGCGGAAGGCCGGTTGACTGAGAATTTCGAGCGTCATCTGCTCCATATCGGAGAAATCCATCACGTTTTTCTCATTTTTAAGCGCCATAAAATGCCGATGGATATGCTCGATCAGCGTCGCCAGTCCTGAGAGCGTCCGCTGAATGATCTTCAAGTCGGCTTCCGCCTGCACTTCGTCGATCACCAGTTGTTCCTGACATTTCTTGATGACGTCCTTGATTTTTTTACGGATGTCGCTGAACTGCTCCTTCCAGGCGGTTTCTCCCTCCGTCAGCTTGCTTGTCTTTACCGCTGTGGCGATATTGACAGCTGCCAGATGATCCATCATTTTGTCCGGTTCTGCCTCGCATGCGTCCAGCAATTGCCGAACTGTCTGGGCGTCTCTTTGGTACGTTGCTTCCAACGCGGCGACGGCATTGACGTCCGAAAACATCTTTCTTTGCAAATCAAGGTACTGCGTCACGCCCGACAATTCCAGCTTTGTGCGTGCCAACAGCAGCCGATACCACGGATGCTCCCTGAACGGTGACACGTCCATCCCATTGATCTTCTCACGCATCCATGCAAACGGCGCGGGCATGGACATCAAAAATTTATACAGCTCGCCGCACATGTCGCGCAGTTCATTCTGCGAGAACGACTGCATCAGCCAAACGACCTGCTCATCCTGGTTTTCTTCGTCCAGGAGTTCGTTGGCCGCCAGATGATAGGCCTCCTCAAACAGCGTCTGCTGCTGCTGTTCGTCGCTGACGCGGGTCATTGGGTCGATTCCGACGGCCTGAAAATCCGTTTTGATGACGCGCTGGCAGAAGGCATGGATGGTCGAAATGTCGGTTCCTTCCAGGTCGTCCAACGCCTGACCCATCACGACAGGGTCTGCCGCTGCTTCTTTTGTCAGGCGCGTATTGAGGCGCTGACGCATTTCCCCTGCGGCAGCCCTGGTGAACGTCACGATCATCATTCGATTCAGCCGGTCGCCCTGACGCACCAAATGAACGATTCTTTCGATCAGCACAGCCGTCTTGCCCGACCCCGCTGCGGCGCTCACCAGAATCGTATGATTTCTCGCCTTGATGGCTTGTTCCTGTTCTCTCGTCCACTTTGGCATACGCTCACCTCAGCCCATATTATAGCACAATGTTTCACGTGAAACAACTGTCATGCCTTCACCGGTTCTTTTTCGTCCGGCAATGTGCTTTGCACTCTGTATACAACCGTGTTTTTTGTGCTCTATTCATTGTTTTGTTTTATCGTTATATTTTTATATTTTATTTTAGAAAAGAAATACAGTAAATTCAATGCTTTTTCATGTTTCATTGGTTTCATCTAATAGATTTTGTGTGAAGCATGGACCGTTTTTCATCTTCATCCCTCATTTTGTGATTTCACGGCGGTTCCATTTTTGACCAAATCTGCACGAAAAAAGCTCCGGCAGATGCCGAAGCACATTGTTCGTTTATGAAAAGTCAGGCTCATCCATGACCGGCTCCGCCGTCTCGACCTTCTCGCCCTCTCGCGTCTCGTGAATCTGGCCCTTCAATTCTTCGTTCATGCTCACGCGGTAGGTCCGCCGATTTTTTGCGCCGTCCAGGTCGCTCTCATCGGTGCAGGTCACGAAGGTCTGTACGCCGCTGATTTCATCAAGCAGATGGGTGCGCCGCGTCATGTCCAGCTCGCTCATCACATCGTCCAGCAGCAGTATGGGGGATTCACCTGTCTCCGACTGGAACACCTCCAGCTGCGCCAGCTTCATGCTCAGCGCCGCTGTGCGGATCTGTCCCTGGGAAGCGAACAGCTTCATTTCCCGTCCCGAGAGCGTGAGGTCCACATCCTCGCGGTGAATGCCGAAGCCGGTGGTGCCGCGGAACAGATCGTCCTGGCGGCTCTTGCGCAGCTTCTCCGCCACCGCCGCCGCGATCTCCCCCTCCCCTACCCCGGGCAGGCAGCATGCATAGGTCATCGAAAAGATCTCGCCGGGGCGTCCGCTGATGGACGCATACTTTTCCGCAGCGATCTGCGCCACGCGCCCGATCATCCGCTGACGCATCGGGATGATCACCTGGCTTGGCAGCGCCATGGCCCGCTCAAAGACCTCCAGCACGTCGCCGTCCAGGAAGCCGGAGCGCTTGGCGTCGCGCAGCAGCGCGTTTCGCTGATCCAGCGCCTTTTGATACTGCTGCAGGGCCACAAAATAGCCGGGAGACAGCTGACTGAGCATCATGTCCACAAAGCGTCTGCGAATGGCTGGCCCTTCCTTAACCAGCATCAGGTCCTCCGGCGAAAAAATGACGCACTGGACCCTTCCCATCAAATCGGACAGACGCGGCGCACGCTTTCTGTCAATGAACACCTGCTTTTTCCGCGCTTCGCCGGGCATCAGCTTCACAGCCACGTCAATGCGGCTCTCTCGCCGCAGGATCGTCACCCCGCAGGCTGCCGTTTCCGCGCCCTTGCGCACTACCTCGCGATCCATGCCGGTGCGATGGCTGCGTCCAAGGGCACAATAATGAACGGCTTCCAGCAGATTCGTCTTGCCGGAGCCGTTCTGACCGAAAAGCAGGTTGATGCCGGGATGAGGCTTCAATTCCAGCTCATGGTAATTGCGGAAATCGCGGAGTTTCAGCGTTTCAATCAGCATTTTCTTCCATATAATAGCGTCCCGGAGCCGCTTTTGCAGCTCCGGGCTCGCCGTCGTATCGTTTTCGCTTTCAGCTTACTGGAAAACGCGCACGGGCAGGATCAGATACAGATAGCCCTCGCCGTTTTCAGGCGTGACCACGCAGGGGCTCACATTGCTGTTGAACTTCATGCACATCTGGTCGTCGCTGATATTGCGGATGACGTCGGTGATGTACTTGGCGTTGAAAGCGATCTCGATGGGATCGCCGTCCAGCTGCGCTTCCATTTCCTCCAGCACGTCGCCCAGCTCGGCATTGGATGTAATGGCCAGGCCGTTTTCGGTGAAGGACAGACGAATCAGGTTATTCTTACCCTCGCGAGCCATCAGGCTGGCGCGGTCGATGGCGTTCTGGACACTCACACGGTCCGCCTTGGCCTGGGTCTTGAAGGCCGGAGGCAGAATCTTGCGATAGTCGATGTACTCGCCGGCCAGCAGCACGCTGGACAGCACCGTATTGCCAAAGGACGCCTGCATGCGGTTCTTGTCGAAGGTCAGAATGCAGTCAGCTTCCTCGTCGGTCAGGATCTTGCTCAGCTCGTTCAGCACACGGCCCGGGATGACAGCCTTCAGGGTTTCGACACCTTCCGGCAGCTCAAAGGGCATTTTTGCGGTCTGCATGGCCAGGCGGAAGCCGTCCAGGGCCACCAGACGGGCCTCCTCCGCCGTGACCTCCAGCAGACAGCCGGTCAGGATTTGACGGCTCTCGTCGGTGGCGATGGCAAACACCACACGGCTGATCATTTCCTTCAGCTTGTTCTGGGGAATACGGATCATCGTGCCCTCGGAGACCTCCGCCATTTCGGGGTACTCCATGGGATTCATGCCGGACAGATTGCTGCGGGAGCTCATGCAGCGGATGGTTGCGGCGTGATTGTCGCCCACCTTGATGTTGACCTCGCCGCCGGGCAGCTTGCGGGCCAGCTCAGTGAACAGTCGGCCGGGCAGAACCGCGCGGCCAACCTCCTTCACGTCGGATCTGATGATCGACTGGATGGACAGGCTGCCGTCTGAACAGGTCAGGACGATTCCGTCCTCATTCACGTCCATCAGCACGCCTTCAAGGATCTGTTTGGCAGGGCGGGCGGACAGCGCGCGGGTGACAGTATTCAGGCCATCAAGCAGGTCCTGAGCATTCATTGAAAATTGCATGGAATCATCCTTTCCTCGCAGGCGGCCGGCCGCTATTTTGGCCGCGCCTGATATAGTTGATAGTAGAATATATAGGTAGACGTAGTAGTAGGGGCTGTGGAAGTTGTGGATAAGTGCCTTCAGCCCAGTTGTTTTGGGCATTTTGGGGGCAGGATAACCTGTGGATAAGCATTCACTTTTGGGGTGCTTGGCGTGGACAACCTCCATGATGAGAATAATTCCAGCTTCCGGAGAAAAATCCTGCCTGACAGAAAGGAATTCGTTCTCGGCACGATCCCTCAAAGAATACGCCAAAATCCCCAAAAGATGATTGCTTCCCAAAAGTTATCCACATTGTCGACAAGCTGTGGATGAGCGCCTGTGAATCCTCAAAGGGGCGATTTGACAAGCTTTTGCCAAAAGTCCCAAAAGATATGCGACTCATTTCCACGACTTTTCCACACTTTTGGCGCCTTAGCCCTCATAGTCCTGGAGGCTGACGGAAACCATCTTCGACACGCCCTGTTCCTCCATGGCGACGCCGTAAAGGGCGTTGCAGCGCTCCATTGTGCCCTTTCTGTGGGTGACGACGATGAACTGCGTGCCCTGACTGTATTCACGCAGATAATCGGCATAATAGCCGATATTGGCGTCGTCCAGGGCAGCCTCGATCTCGTCCAGAATGCAGAAGGGCGTGGGCTTTAGCTTCAGCATGGCGAAAAGGATCGCGATGGCGGTCAGCGCGCGCTCGCCGCCGGAGAGCAGCGACAGCAGCTGCAATTTCTTTCCCGGAGGCTGGGCGTTGACCTCAATGCCGCAGTTCAGCGGATCGTTGGGGTCCATCAGGGACAGCTCCGCCTTGCCGCCGCCAAAGAGGCGCACGAAGGTCTCGGAGAAATATCCCTGCAGCTTGGTGAAGTTCTCGACGAAGGTGACCTGCATCTGCCCGATCAGGCGCTCGATCAGCTCGCGCAGATCCTGCTCCGCCTGGCGCAGGTCGTTCTGCTGGCTGGTCAGCTCGTCGTGGCGGGCCTTGGTATTAGCATATTCCTCCACGGCGTGGATATTCACGCTGCCCAAAGCGCGGATGCGGCTGTTCAGCTGGGCGGCGCGGCGCTCGGCCTCGGGGACGTTGAAGCCCTCGGTGATGCGGAATTCCTCCGCGCCGGCGTAGGTCAGTTCATAAGTGTTCCAGATGCGGTCCTGCAGCGTGCGCAGATCGTTGTCCACCTTGGAGCGTGCCAGCTCTGTGCGATGAACATGGTCGCTGTCGCGGGTGTAGGCCTGGTGCAGATTCTCCATGTCGGTCAGGATCTGGCGCAGGCTCTCCTGTGCTGCCGCGCGGCGGGATTCAAGCGATTGGGCGATCTTTTCCTGCTTCTGCTGCTCGGCCTGACGGGTCTCGACCTCGAAGGTCAGCACGCTGATCTCGTTCATGTCGTCCTCGTCCTGCATGTCCATGTTGCGCAAAATGCCCTCGCGGCGGTCGCGGTCGTGGAGCAGCTGCTCACGGTCCAGCTCATACCGGTCGGAGTCATGGCGCATCACGTCCAGCGTGTGGCGCAGGTCGGACAATTGCAGCGAGCGGGTCATCACGCGATCCGACGCCTCGGCGGCGGCGCGGCGGGCGTTCGCCACGGCCTGCTGGAGCACTTCGGTGCGCTTCTCCATCGCATCCTGATCCAGCAGGACGGAACTGTCTGCCTTGGTGATGGCGTCCAGCTGGGCGTCAATGTTGGCGATGGACTCTTGCAGCTGTACCAGCGCCTGTTCGCTCTGCTCCATGCGGTCGCGGTGACTGAAAAGCTCGGCTTTGGCGTTGCCGGTACGCTCGTTTTCGCGGGCGACGGCGATCTCCTGCTGATGCAGGGCGGTCAACGCGTCATTGACGGCGATTTTCAGCTCATTTTTTCGGTCCTGCTCGCTTTGAAGACGCTCTTTGAGGGCGTCCAGGCGGGTCTTGCCGGCACGCAGCGTGTCCTCCAGCTCCTTGACCTCGCGCTCGCGGCTGAGCAGATTGACCATTTTCGATTGGGCGGAACCGCCGGTCATGGAGCCGCCGGAATGCATCACGTCGCCCTCCAGCGTCACCAGGCGGAAAGCGTGGTTGCCTGCTCGCATGATCGGAATGCCGTGCTCCAGATTGTCGGCGATGACCGTGCGGCCCAGCAGGTTCTCGATAATCCCGCGATATTCGGGCGCACACTTGATCAGATCCGACGCCACGCCCACGCAGCCGGGCATGTTCAAGACCTGCCGTTCACGGTCGTACAGCGTCTTGGAGCGCACGGACGACATGGGCAGGAACGTGGCGCGGCCCAGGCGATTTTGACGCAGATAGTCGATGATCGTCTTGGCGGTTTCCTCGGTGTCGGTGACGATGTTCTGCTGGGCGGCGCCCAGGGCCATGTCGATGGCCGTCTCGAACTTCGCCGGCACAGAGATCAGCTGGGCCAGCACGCCCTTCACACCGCTGATATGGCGGTCCTTGCCGTACTGCACGGCGCGGCGCACGGACTGGCTGTAGCCCTCCATCTCCTGCGTCATTTCCTTCAGCAGGCGATAGCGGCTCTGGGTGGATTGCAGGTTGGCGGACAGATTCTCGGCCTCGGTACGCACGGCGGAAAGGGTCACGTCGGCATTTTGCAAAAGCGTCTGCTGCTCATGCCAGGCGTCCGCGAGGCTCTTTTGCAGCGCTTTCTCGGCGTCGAGCTTCTGCTGGGCGGCTTCGAGGGCCTCCATCAGGCGCAGTTCTTCCTCCTCCATGGCCTTGCCGGAATCCTGGATCTCGGCCAGTCGCTGCTCCATCTGGCTGCGCATGGTGTTCAGACGGGTCTGATTATTGCGCACGTCAGCGAGACGGTTCATGGCTGTCATCAGCGCTGTTTTGTGTTCTTCCAGCTCCTGCGTGCGCACCACCTCGTCGTCGGCTGCGGCGTCCGCATGGGCTTTGGCTTGGGTCAGATTTTCCTCGGCAGCCTGGACCAGTTCTTCCTGCTTGGTGATCTCCTCGCCGGAGGTCGTGCGCAGCTGTTCCAGCTCCGTCAGCTTGATCTCGCCTGCCCGCTGCTCCTCCAGCACGCGCTGGCGGTTCTCCTGACGGGTCTCACGGCGGCTCTGCACGGCGGCCAGCTCATTGCTGGAGCGGTGCACGGCCTCTGCGCAGAGCATCAGGCCGTTTCTTGCGCCGGTGATCTTTTCTTCCAGATCGGCGATCTCCTCCTGGCGGGCGTCGCGCTGGGCGGTCTTGTCGTTCAGCGTGGCCTCCGTGTCGGCAAGCACCGTCCGGATGTTCATCAGTTCGCTGTCCAGCTCAGCCAGACGCTCCTGCGCCTTGTCGGAGCGGATCAGGAACAGATTCAGGTCCAATCCCTTCAATTCGCCGGACAGCTCCAGATACTCTCTGGCGTCCCTCGATTGAGCCTCCAAAGGCCCCAGCTGACGGGACAGCTCCTCTAAAATGTCGTCCACGCGGGCGGCGTTTTCGAGCGTGCGCTGCAGCTTTTTGTCGGCTTCCTCCTTGCGGGCCTTGAACTTGACAATGCCCGCCGCCTCCTCGAAGATCTGACGTCTGTCCTCGCTCTTGCGGGACAGGATCTCGTCGATTCGGCCCTGACCGATGATGGAATAGCCTTCCTTGCCGATACCGGTATCGCGGAACAGATCAATGATGTCCTTCAATCGGCAGGAGGACTGATTGAGAAAATACTCGCTGTCGCCGCTGCGATAGACGCGGCGCGTGACCATGATCTCTGCAAAGTCCATCGGCAGCGCCCGGTCCTCGTTGTCAAAGACCAGCGAGACCTCACAGTAATTGAGGGGCTTACGCTTCTGGGTTCCGTTGAAGATGACGTCGGACATGCTGGCGCCGCGCAGGGTCTTGGCGCTTTGCTCGCCAAGTACCCACCGGACCGCATCGCCGATGTTGCTCTTGCCGGAGCCGTTCGGGCCGACAATGCCCGTGATGCCCTCGTTGAATACGATCTCCGTCCTCGTTGCGAAGGACTTGAAACCGTACAGCTCCAATTTCTTTAACCGCATAGGTTCCTCCAAGGTGTCTGGCTGGATGGATAAAAACAGCCATCTATCATTATAACACAAAACCGCCCGCAGGAAAAGCATTGAAGCCGGAAAAAATGGAAACTCAGGCCGATCAATCAGGCAATTCGAGGAAAAGCTACGAATTTATTCCGAATGTTTTACAAGATTTTGATATACACTTCTTGACAGAACCCCTTGTGAACGAGTACAATAGGATAGGAGACATGTATCCGTCGGGCGGTATTCCGCCTGCTTGGAATGGAAGGAGGATGGGCGAGCATGCTTCGCCCGGATTAAGAATATGAAACGCAGGGTATTGATGCTGTTTGTCTGCGCAGCGGCGATGCTGATGATGTGCGCGACTGCTTTTGCGGCGGATGATCCGCTGAAGGTGGCGATGCAGCTGAGCACCCGATCCTTCACCGAGCCGCAGACGATCAATGTGACCATTCAGGTCGCCAACGCCAGCGAGGAAGATCTTCCCGGTCCGGTGACGCTGATCGACCCGAACGGCAACCAGATCGAGGAGTTCGGCGCGCCTGTACTGACCGTCGGTGCGTCCAAGGTATGGGAGGGCACCTGGGATGTGACCCAGGAGCAGCTCACCGCCGGCAAGATCACCTTCCGTCTGCATTATTACATCAAGGACGAGAACGGTGAACTGATCAGCAGAAATCGCGGCTTCTCCAAGGACATCACCTATGAAGGCGCCGTGACCTCCGTCGATGTGAACCGCACCATCTCCCCCACCACGGCGGGCAATGGAAAGACGGTCAAGATCACCTATGACGTGATCAACACCGGCACCACGGAGATCACCGACGTGACCATCGTGGAAAACAAGAGCATTTCCACCAAGAAGGGCACCATCGCCAAGGTGGCGGCGGGCTCCAAGGAAAGCTATACCTTCACCGTGACCATGGGTAAGAAGGACCTGACCAGCGAAGCGACCATCACCTACAAGGCCAATGGCGCGACGCAGAAGGTCGAGAAGGAAGCCGCCAAGATCGCCTATGGCGAGATGAACCTGAGCGCGGCGCTCTCCACTGACCGCAAGGGCGGCATTCCCGGCGATCAGGTGAAGCTGACCCTGACGCTCAAGAACAGCGGCAAGACGGATTATACCAATGTGACCGTGAATGATCCGCTGCTGGGTGAGGTGTTTGCCAAGCAGACGGTGCCCGCCGGCAAGACGGTGACGCTGGAAAAGCAAGTGGTGATGTCCGATACGGTGGAATACCAGTTTGCGGTGACGGCCATGAATGCCAACGGCGGCGTGGTGGAGACCAGCACGGACCGCGTGAAGCTCACCGTGATGTCCGCCAGTGATGCGGTGAACATGAGCATTGCTGCCACGGCCGATCGTGAGACGGTCTATGAACTGCCCGGCGTGGTGAAGTTCCACGTGACGGTGACGAACAACAGCACCATGGATGTGGAGGACGTGAATGTCAGCGCATCCGGCGTGACACTGTACAGCTTCCCGAAGATCCTGGCCGGTGAAACGCGTGAGTTCACGCGTGATATCCATGTGTCCATGGCGGGCCAGTATCAGTTCGTGGCCAGCACGCGTAATCTGCTGAACGAGAAGGTCAGCTTCGATAGTAATGTTATCTACATCGGCTATTCCCTGCCCACAGCTGTGCCCACGGACGCGCCCATTGTGACGCCGCCCGTTCCGCGCATGGAGCCGATCCCGGATGAGACTGAGTTCTCTGCATCCATGAAGGATATTCAGGAGAAGCTCCAGCTTGCTGGTATGATCCTTGCCGGTATCGCTGCTGTTGGCATCGTTCTCCTGCTGATCGGCACCATCCGCCGCACCAGCGCCAAGATTCACTCCGCCAAGGCTGTCGACCATCTTGAACTGACCGGCCCCCGCGACTACAACCAGCCTCACGAGGGCAAGTACGAGAAGCCCGAAGAAGTGACAGAAGAAAAGTCCGAAGAGTGACGCGGGGGGGGGGCCCACCGCCCCCCCCCGCCGCGAAAAAAAACCCGGAACAACGGGGTGGTGTGGGGTTAAATATAAAAAAAAAAAAAAAAGAACA
>R21__coassemble_165_pt1 | contig 56403 bp, 39 predicted proteins | sample R21__metabat2_low_PE_059 | metagenome-assembled genome bin R21
CTTTTTGCTTCCTCTTTTTTCTCCTTAGCCTAACTTTCCGTGAAGAACCAAAAATGTTTTCAGAGGCGATATCCCCTGAAACGAAAAAAGGATTGCTGCTGTGATTCATCGCAGAAGCAATCTCTTTTGCGGAGATGATCTCTTTCCGGATCACCTCATCAACCTGATGTGGGCTTGTATATGCGCCATGCTCAACAGGGGCGAAACCGCAGAGAACCGGGGAAAAGCCCCTGCTCACTTCCCTGATAGCGCATTCAGCGCTGCTAACGCGGCGGACTGCTCGGCTTGCTTTTTGGTGCGGCCTTCGCCGTGGGCAAGCTCCTTGCCATAGCGGTAGACGGCGGCCTCGAAACGGCGGTCGTGCGGCGGACCGGATTGGGCGATGATGGCATAGGTCGGAGCTTCGCCGCCGTCCTTTTGCAGGAACTCCTGTAGGGCGCCTTTGCTGTCCTGCATGGGCCGATGGACGTCCTCGGGACGGGGCCAGAACTTCAGCACGATCTGGCGCGCGGCATCCAGACCGCCGTCCAGATACACGGCGGCCAGCACCGCCTCCATCGCGTCGCACAAAACGCTCGGCTTGTCGCGGCCGCCGGTCAGTTCCTCGCCCTTGTCCATGATCAGCGCTTCGCCGATCCCAAGGCTGTGTGCCACCTGGCTCAGCGCGGCCTCACACACCAGCAGCGCGCGCAGGTGTGTTAAACCGCCCTCCTGGTCGTTCGGGTGCGATGCGTACAGAATGTCGCTCATGATATACTGGAGCACCGCGTCCCCAAGAAACTCCAGGCGCTGGTTGTCATTCTTGCCCATCGACGGATGGGTCAGTGCCTGGCGGAGAAGCGTCGGGTCCTTGAATTGATACTGGATCGAATCCATCAATCGCTGCATCATCATAATCAGCCTCCATCAAAAGAACGATACCACAAAACAGCGGTCGTCGTTCAGTCCCTATTCCGGTCTGTCAATGAAATGCACCGAACGGAAGATACCCATCGGATGTCCTCTGTTCAGCCCATTTTGCAGGAAAAGCCCCTCCCGGCGCCGCGCTCGCAGCGCCGGGAGCGTCATGCTTACTGATGCTTCTCGATGTAGTCGACCACGTCGCCCACAGTGCGCATCTTCATGATCTGGTCGTCCTCGACCATGATGCCGAACTTGTCCTCCAGGTCCATGATCATGACCATGACGTTGGCGCTGTCGGCCTTCAGGTCCTCGATCAGGCGGGTCTCACGGGTGATGGCAGCCTCGTCAGCCTTCAGCTGCTTGGCGATCATGGCCTTCACGGTTTCAAAAATCATAAGAATATCCTCCTTTAATTCAAATACAATGCCATTCTATGCACAAACCGCTCTCGCGGATAATGCCTTACTCCTGGGGCAGCGAAGCCTCCAGCTGCTTGGTGATGGTCTCAACCACATGGCCGTCCACCATCTTGATGACCTGCGCGATGGCGCAGCTGATGGCATGACCATTGCTGGAACCGTGCGCCTTGACCACAGCGCCCTGCACGCCCAGCAGCGGCGCACCGCCCACCTCGGTGTAGTCCATGGCCTTCTTCACGCGCTTGAACGCAGGCTTGGCCAGCAGACCGCCGATCTTCGAAATGGGGTCGCTCATGATCTCCGTCTTGATCAGGCCCAGCAGCGTGCCTGCCATGCCCTCCATAAACTTGAGGATCAGGTTGCCGCTGAAGCCGTCCGCCACCAGTACATCCGCCACGTCGCCGGTGATGTCGCGGGCTTCGACATTGCCCACAAAGTTGTAGGGCGCCTTCTCCATCAGCGGATAGGTCTCCTTGACCAGCGCGTTTCCCTTCTCGGCCTCCGCGCCGATGTTGATCAGACCCACGCGCGGATTGCTCATGCCCATCACGCCGCGCATATACGCGTCGCCCATCAGGCCGAACTGGTACAGATAATCGGGACGGCAGTCCACGTTCGCACCGCAGTCGATCAGCAGGAAATAGCCCTTGCCGTTGGGCATCAGGGGCGCCAGCGCGGGACGCTCAATGCCGGGAATGCGGCCCAGACGGAACATGCCGCCTGCCAGCGTCGCGCCGGTGGAGCCTGCGGACACAAAGCCGTCCACCTGCTTTTCCTTCAATTGCAGCATGCCGATAACCGTGGCAGACTGCTTTTTCTGGCGCACGCCCATCACAGGATGGTCGTGATTCGTGATAATTTCGGGCGCATCCACCAGGGTGATGCGGCTGCGCACGTCGTCGCAATCCTTCAACAGGGGCTCGATCTCGCTCAGCACGCCCGCCAGGCTGATCTCCAGCTCCGGGAAACGGCGCAGCGCTTCGATGGCACCCTCAACCGGGGCCTGCGGGGCGTTGTCGCCGCCCATCGCGTCAAGAAATACTCGCATATTTTTCCTCCTGTACAGGGGTTGATACACAAATAACACGGGCTGAATATCAACCCATCTTATTTTATCAGATATTTCATAAGAATGCAAGCGGTTTGTCTTTGGCATGCAAATTGCAAAACCGCTCTCCCCCATCGGCAGAGAGCGGTTTGTGCTGTTTATGCGCGCTTGACACGGTGTTCGCCGTAGAGATACAGGAACAGGATCAGCATGACCTCGCCGCCCATGCTGATGAAGAAGATCAGGTCGAAATTGCGTGTCGCCGGGCCCAGCGCTGCAAAGGCAAACATCAGGAAGCCGGACAGGAACAGCGTCGGCGTTTTTTGCTTGATCCAGATCCACACGCCTGCTGCAATCAGCGGCACCACCGTGCCGTAGGACAGGAGCGAACTGACGGTCTTGGCCCACTTGGGCGTCTCGTCGCCCGCCGCGTAGCGCACCACACCGGCAATCTCACGTACATCCATCACCGTGGCAAAGGCCTCGGCCACGCCCAGCACCATCACCACCGCCGTCAGCGCCCAGACGATGGTCTTGGCGGTCTTTTTCCAGTTCAGCGCGTAGGCGCAGATCGGGAACAGCATCGGCACCAGTGCGCCGTGACTGATGAAGCGCAGGCGGCTCAGCATTTCAAGGGTCGGGCTGGCGGAAAGCACTGTGCCCAGCGACAGCATGAGTGAATCGCAGAAAAGCCCCACGGCCACCAGGCCGGACAGCAGGAAGATCATTTCCTTTGTCTTTGACCAGCGGCGGATGAGCAGCACGGAAAAGCTCAACTGGAACGCAGCGATCACCCACAGCAGCACGGGGCAGGACGTCAGCAGAAAATCACGCATGGAAAAGGCCTCCATCATATGTATCTTGGATTTTGTCGATCCATGGATGTATTCTATCCTATTTTACAATATTATGCAAATGTTCTTTCTGAAACTGCATTCTGAGGTAATAAGAAAACGCCTGGGTTTTGCCCGGGCGCTTTCATCGAGAATGATCTGTATTATGGCGCCATGCGATTGGGGAACTTGGCTCAGGCAGAAGCCTTCTGCTGCTTGACTGCCGCGCTGCCGCCCATCAGCCGGCTGATGACCAGCATGATGCAGCCGCCCGCCAGGGCCAGGCCAGCCACGATCATCACCTGCGCTGCCGTCAGGGGCGCCAGGAAGAAGATGCCGCCCAGCACCAGTACCGCGCCAAGCAGCGCTGCTGCCATCGCGGCCAGCACCGCCGCACGCAGCTTTGTGAAGGGCAGGCTCACCCGCGCCAGGGACATGAGGCCGATGCAGCCCGCTGCGATCGTCGCTGCCGTCGAGCAGGCTTCTGCCGTCCAGCCGGCATGCTCCAGGAACATAGCCGCAGTTGAGATGATCGCGACTCCCGCCGCGCCGGGCACCGCACGCATCAGCACATTGCGCAGGAAACGACCGCGGATGGGCTCTGTGTTGGGCTCCAGCGCCAGGAAGAACGACGGCGTGCCGATGGTCAGCGTGCTGATCAGCGTCAGTTGGATGGGCTGGAAGGGATACGCAACAGGCAGTGCCAGCGTGAGCAGCGCCAGCGCAAACGAATACAGTGTCTTGATCAGGAACAGTGACGCCGCACGGGTGATATTGTTGACCACGCGCCGGCCTTCGCCAACCACCGCCGGGAGCGAAGCAAAATCCGGGTCCAGCAGGGTCAGCTGCGCCGCGTTTTTCGCCGCGTCGGAACCGCCTGCCATGGCGATGGAGCAGTCTGCCGCTTTGAGCGCGGGAATGTCGTTGACGCCGTCGCCGGTCATGGCGACGTTGTGCCCGGCGGCCTTCAGCGCTTCGACCAGGAGGCGCTTCTGCTCCGGCGTGACGCGGCCAAAAACGGCGTAACGGTCTGCTGCATCGCGCAGGGCTTCGGGCGTTTTGAGGGTGGAGGCGTCAACATAGTGGTCGCCGTTTTCCAGGCCGATCCGGCCCGCGATGGCGGACACGGTGGTGGGATCGTCGCCGCTGATGACGCGCACGGACACGCCCTGACGGCGGAAATACTCAAGCGTCTCGGCCGCGTTATCGCGGATCACATCGTTCAGGCACACAAGCGCCAGAGGACGCGTGACCGGCGGCAGCGTGTCGCCGTCAATGGCGCCATCGCACTCTGCCAGCAGCAGCACGCGATGGCCGGAGGCCGCCTCACGCTTCACTTTTTCGCTGATCTCCCCGGCATACTGCCGCTCGTCCAGCACGAAATTCGGCGCACCCAGGACCAGCGTGCGGCCATCAGCCAGCGTCACCGCAGACAGCTTTCGCGCGGAGGAGAAAGGCAGCGTTGCAAGCGGCGTTTCGGGCGCGGGCAGGAAGGCCGCAGCCAGGGCGGCGGTGGTGCCGGAATGCTCGTTCATCGCGCCCAGGAAGCGGGAAATGTCGGCTTTCACCTGGTTTTCGGCGGCGTTCAGGGGCACGATGCCGTCCACCTTCATTTCGCCCGTGGTGATGGTGCCGGTCTTGTCCAGACAAAGCACGTCCACGCGGGCGAGCGTCTCGATGCCATACAGCTCCTGCACCAGCACCTGCCGGCGGCCCAGCTTGATGACGCCCACGGTCAGCGCGACGCTGGTCAGAAGCATCAGGCCCTCGGGAATCATGCCGATCATGGCCGCCACGGCGGTGGGCACCGCACGCTCCAGCGTCTGCTCCAGCATAAAGCGCTGCTTGCAGAACAGCAGGATGCCCAGCGGGATCAGCAGGGCGCTGACTACACGGATCAGGCGCTGCATGTCGCTCATCAGCTCGGATTTCGGGTGCTTGATTTTCTTGGCGGAGCGGGTAAGACGGCTGATGTAGCTGTCCTCGCCTACATGCACCAGCTGCGCCACAAAGCGGCCGGAGGTGATGTAGCTGCCGGACATGAGCCAGGCGTTTTCCTCCTTGGACACCGCGTCGCTCTCGCCGGTGAGCAGGGATTCGTTGGCTGTGCCCCTGCCCTCGCGGACGATGGCGTCCGCAGGCACCTGATTGCCTGTCGTGAGTACCGTCAGGTCGCCCAGCACCAGTTCATTGGACGCGATCTCGCGCTCCTTGCCGCCGCGGATTACGCGCACGACAGGCATATTCAGCAGCTTCAAGCGCTTGATGGTCTGATGGGCGCGCAGCTCCTGCACCGTGCCGATGAGCGTATTGCTGATGACCACGCCCATGAACAGAATGTTTCGGTAGGAACCCACCGCGATCAGGCACAGCGCCAGCGCCACATTCAGCAGGTTGAACAGCGTGAACAGGTTGGCGCACACGATCTGCGGCACCGAGCGGCCGGGGTCTTCGCTGGCTGTGTTGCCCTGACCGGCAGCCAGGCGGCGGGCAGCTTCTTCTTCGCTCAGACCGTCCTCCGGGGTCGGTTCATAGCCTTCCGGAAGAGTGTCCGGGATCTTCAGGTCATCCATTCTTTTTCCTCATTTCCAGAGAAAGCGCCGGCGCAAAATCAGGTCGGCGGGTTCCCTACTTTTTTCATCTTATGTAAGCAGTGCGGACGCGGCAGCGGCCAGCGACGGCATCACCGGCACGCCCGCGCGGGCCAGCACCTCGTCGCTTTGATGTCCGCCGGAGATCAGCATGCACCGGCAGCCGATGGCCGCGGCCACCTCCGCGTCATGCAGCGTGTCGCCCAGGAACACCGCGTCCTGCGGATCAACGCCGCCGCGATGCAGGTAATCCAGCGCCAGCTGCACCTTGCTGGCCGCATAGTGGTCCGCAATGCCCAGAATCTCATCGAACACGCCGTCCAGCTCCGGGTAGGAGGCGACCTGCTCCGACAGCATGCTCTGCTTGGACGCGGAGAGGATCACCTGACGAAAACCTGCCTGCTGGAAGCGCTTTGCGGTTTCCAGCGCTGTTTTTGCCAGCGGACAGCCTTGTGACGCGGTGCGATATTCGATCGCCCAGGCGTCCGCAATGGGCGGGAAATCCTCGTCCCGAACCCCTAACGCACGGTAATAGTCCAGCACCGGAAAGCAGAATTTCTGCCGGTATTCCGCCAGACCGATCGTCGGATACCCATGTGCCTTGAACAGCCTGTTTTCCAGGTCCAGGGTCAGCTGCACATCATCCAGAAGCGTCCCGTTCCAGTCCCATAGAATCGTCATTTTCTGCGTCGCCTCCCGCAGTTTTTGGCAATGTATTTATGATAATCCAAAATGATTTTGCGGTCAAGAGCGGCGCAAAAATAAGACGACCGGAGCGCTCAGCGCGTTCTCCGGCCGTCCGTTTGGCATTTGTCATCCGGTTTTATACATTCTTGACCCGCAGCGCACGGATCGCATTGACCACCGCGATGACCATCACGCCCACGTCGGCAAAGATGGCGATCCACATGTTTGCAATGCCCAGCGCACCCAGCAGCAGGCAGATCAGCTTCACGCCGATGGCGAAGAAGATGTTCTCATACACAATGCGGATGCACTTGCGGGCAATGCCGATGGCCTTGGCGATTTTCAGCGGATCGTCGTCCATCAGCACAATGTCCGCTGCCTCGATGGCCGCGTCGGAGCCCAGCGCGCCCATGGCAATGCCCACATCGGCGCGGGACAGCACCGGCGCGTCGTTGATGCCGTCGCCCACAAAGGCCAGCGTTTCCTTGGAACCCTTGGCCGCCAGCAGCTCCTCCACCTTGCTCACCTTGTCGCCGGGCAGCAGCTCGCTGTGGACCTCGTCGATATGGAGCTCGGCAGCCACCTGCTCCGCCACGCTCTTCCGGTCGCCGGTCAGCATGACGGTCTTGCGCACGCCGCGCTGATGCAGGGCCTCAATGGCCTGGGCTGCATGGGGCTTCAGCTGGTCAGCGATCAGGATATGACCGCAGTACTTGCCGTCCACCGCCACATGGACCACCGTGCCCACGCTGTGGCAGGGATCGCATTCGACGTTCAGGCGCTTCATCAGCTTCTCATTGCCGCAGGCCACCAGCTTGCCGTCCACGCGGGCCGTCACGCCATGGCCGCTGATCTCCTCCACATCGCTCACGCGGCTCTTGTCAATATCCTTGCCATAGGCCTTTTGCAGGCTCAGGCTGATGGGATGGGTGGAATAGCTCTCGGCCAGCGCCGCAAATTCGATCAGCTCATCCTCCGGGATCATGCCGTGATGCACGCCCGCCACCTCAAACACGCCCTGTGTCATGGTGCCGGTCTTGTCGAACACGACGACCTTCGTGGCTGCCAGCGCCTCCAGATAGTTGGAGCCCTTGACCAGCACGCCCGCATTGCTGGCGCCGCCGATCCCCGCGAAGAAGGACAGTGGGATGGAGATGACCAGCGCACAGGGGCAGCTGATGACCAGGAAGGTCAGCGCACGCATCACCCAGTCGCCCCAGTCGGCAGGCATGCCGACGATCATGCGCAGCAGCGGCACCGCAACGGCCAGCGCCAGAGCGCTGTAGACGACCGCAGGGGTATAGATGCGGGCAAACTTGGTGATAAACGCCTCGGAGCGGGACTTTTTCGAGGAGGCATTCTCCACCATGTCCAGGATCTTCGAGGCGGTGGACTCGCCAAACTCGCGGGTGGTGCGGATGCGCAGCACGCCGGTCAGGTTGATGCAGCCGGAGATGACGTCGGAATCGACTGCCACATCGCGCGGCAGGCTTTCGCCGGTCAGCGCGGCGGTGTTCAGCGTGGACTTGCCCTCGACCACCACGCCGTCGATCGGGACCTTTTCACCGGGCTTGACCACAATGATGCTGCCGATCTCCACCTCGTCGGGATCGACGGACTCGACGCTGCCGTCCTCCTGCTCCAGGTTGGCATAGTCGGGGCGGATATCCATCAGCTCGCTGATGTTCTTGCGGCTGCGGCCCACGGCATAGCTCTGGAACAATTCGCCGATCTGGTAGAACAGCATGACGGCGACGCCTTCCTCATAATCGCCCAGCGCGATGGCGCCGATGGTGGCGACCGCCATCAGGAAGCACTCGTCGAAGGGCTGACGGTTTTTGATGCCCTTCCAGGCCTTGATGAGGATATCATAGCCGATCACGCCATAGGGGATCATGAACAGCGCGAACTTGAGCCATCCGCCCAGCACATTGTCGATGGGCAGCAGCGCAAACAGCACCACCAGCGCTGCTGCGATGAGTACGCGGATAAGCATCTTTTTCTGCTTCTTGTTCATTGCGGCCAACTCCTTTGATTCAAAAATGCGGCAGGAACCTGTCCGCCGCACTTATCTTCGTATTTGTGGTGTAGCAGGCTTAGAGGTAGATCTCGCAGTCGTCCTCGACCTTCTTGCAGTTCTTCAGCACGTCCTTCATCACGGCCTTGGGATCGGCGCCCTCGGCAAACTCGACGGCCATTTTGAGGGTCATGAAATTCACAGTGCAGTCGGCAACGCCGGGGGTCTTCTTGGCGGCGTCCTCCATCTTATTCGCGCAGTTGGCGCAGTCGACTTCAATCTTATAGGTCTTTTTCATAATCATGCAGCCCCTTCTCTTTTAATCATCAATCATATGAACAATCATTCATATGACACTTGCAGTATAGCACTGCCTTGGGGGACTGTCAAGTGCTTTTTCGATATTTTTCGAGAAAACAGGGGCTTGTCCGGTGAAAATATCCTTTGGCGAGGCACGCGCTTACTCTCCAATCAAAAACGGAGCTGTGCAGGCACACGGTTTGCGTGCTTGCACAGCTCCCTTATGGCGGCCGCAGACGATGTCAGCGGAAAACACCGAAGGTCAATATTCAGGAGCGTTTTAATGACAATCTCAATCTGAAAGAGATTGCGCAGCACCTTGGCTATAGTTATCATTATACTTCATCGCTGTTTCAGAAAATGTTCCATATGGGATTTGCCCAGTACATGAAGGTCCTGCGGCTGGAGGAAGCGGCCCGCAGACTGCGGAATACAGACACCGCCATTCAAAGCATCTGCTATGCCTGCGGATTTACAACCATACGAAATTTTGATCATGCCTTCAGCCAGTACTATGGCATGTCACCATCCGCCTACCGGCACTCGAAGCGATCAGGGTAAGAAAACAAAACCTGTTTTTCACCGGTCATGCTGCGATGCCCTATTCCGGATCGTCCGTGCGATTTGCGGTCTGGAAAAAACGAGCAGACAGGAAAACAAGCTCAGGCAGCGAATTGAAAAAAGGAGTCAACTGTACTATCCTTTACCAATAGCGAATAAAGAGGTGTGCCTATGATTTTCCCGCAATACCATGAGGATCTTGCTCACCTGCATGTGGGCACCCTGCCCAACCGCGCTTATTTCATTCCCTATGGCAGCCGCGAAGAGGCATTGGCTGGCAGCCGCAGCCGCTCCGAGCGCCTGACGCTGCTCTCCGGTGAATGGCGCTTCGGCTACTATGACAGCTTTCTGGATCTGCCGGAGGTTCTCTTTGCCCCCGAGGCCACGCCGGACACGATCCCGGTCCCCTCTGTCTGGCAGTGCCAGGGCTACGACGCGCACCAGTACACCAATGTGCGCTTCCCGATCCCCTTCGATCCGCCCTATGTGCCGACGGAAAACCCCTGCGGTCTGTACACGCGCACGTTCCAGTGGTCATCGGATGCGGGAGAGCAGGCAACGCTGCATTTTGAGGGCGTTGATTCCTGCCTGTATGTCTGGGTCAACCAGCAGTTTGTGGGCTACAGCCAGATCTCGCATTCCACCTCGGCCTTTGATGTGACGGCATTTCTGCACAGCGGCGAAAATTCGATCGCCGTATTGGTGCTCAAATGGTGCGACGGTACTTATTTCGAGGATCAGGACAAGTTTCGCCAGTCCGGCATCTTCCGCGATGTGTACCTGCTCCGGCGGGCTGCATCCCATCTGGATGATTATTTTGTCCACACGGAGCTGAACGCGGATTTCACTGCTGCCGACATCCGCGTCGATCTGGACAGGTGCGGTGATGCGCCGGTCGCCTGGCAGCTGCTGGATGCGGCGGGGGCAGAGGTCTGCGCAGGCGAAACCAATGAAAACATTGCCTTCCGCCTGGATCGGCCGCACCTGTGGCACAGCGAGGCCCCCTATCTGTATACGCTCATGATGCACTGCGGCGGCGAGTGGATCGCAGAAAAGATCGGCGTGCGCAGAGTGTGCGTGGAGAACGGTGTGGTCAAGATCAACGGCGTGGCCATCAAGTTCAAGGGCGTCAACCGGCACGACAGCGACCCCGTCAAGGGCAGCGCGGTGGGACGGGAAGAAATGCTGCGTGATCTGCGTGTCATGCGGGAACACAATGTCAACGCCATCCGTACCAGTCACTATCCCAACGCCCCGGAATTCCTTCAGCTGTGTGACGCCTACGGCTTCTATGTGATCGACGAGACTGACATGGAGTGCCACGGCGTGACCCACATCGGCCTGCCCACGCACCTGGAATCGTACAATGCGCTGGCAAACGATCCCGCTTATGAGGCAGTGTTTGTGGATCGCGCCCAGCACTGCGTCATCCGCGACAAAAACCGTCCCTGCGTGGTGATGTGGTCCATGGGCAACGAATCCGGCAGCGGCTGCTGTACAGACGCGGCGCTGAAATGGACCAAGGCCTATGATCCCAGCCGCCTGACGCACTATGAGCGCTCGTCCTTCCCGCCCGAAGGGCAGGAGATCAACAAGACGGATTTGGACGTCTACAGCCGCATGTACTCCTCCATTGAGGAGATCGACCGCTATTTTGAGGAAGGCGTCATCGGCAAGCCCTATGTCATGTGCGAGTACTGCCATGCCATGGGCAACGGCCCCGGCGATCTGGAGGACTATTTCCAGTGCTTCCATCGTCATGAAGGCCATTGCGGCGGCTTCATCTGGGAGTGGTGCGACCACGCCATCGACATGGGCCGCACGCCTGACGGCCGCAGAAAATACTTCTACGGCGGCGATTTTGGCGAGCGCCTGCACGACGGCAACTTCTGCATGGACGGCCTGGTGTATCCCGACCGCAGGCCCCATACCGGCCTGATCGAGTATAAGAATGTGCTTCGCCCCATGCGTGTGACATCCGCTGATCTGAAGCAGGGCCTGTTCACACTGTGGAACACGCTGGATTTCACCTGCTTGAAGGATGCTGTCCGCGTGGTCTGGACCGTCCGTCAGAATGGACAGGACGTGTATACGGCCGAGATCCCCGAAGCGCTGCTGGAAATCGCACCGCATGCGCAAAGAGAAATCGCGCTGCCCCTGCCCGAAGGGCTTACCGGAGATTTTTCGGTGCATTTCAGCGAATATCTGCGCATGACTGACGCATTGCTGTCTGCCGGACATCCTGTGGGCGAGGATGAGGCGGGCCGTCAGGAATATGAAGTACCCGCGGCACCGGAATGCGGCGCAGCGGTAACTGTACGCGAGACGGCACGCCATATTATCCTGACGGGCAGCGATTTCCGCTATGTGTACAACAAGACCACGGCGGCCTTTGACGAGCTCGTCCATGGTCAGTGTACGCTGCTGACGCAGCCCATGCACTGGAACATCTGGCGCGCTCCCACCGACAATGACCGCAATATCGCCCGCAGCTGGCGCGACAAGCATTATCATTTTGTCGCGGCGCGGGGTTATACGACCACGCTGACCCAGCAGGGATGCGACTGGCTGCTGGAAACCACATTCTCCATGGCGACGCCCCATCTGCCGCCGGTGGTTCGCGGCAAGGCCTGCTGGCGGATCAAGACCAATGGTGAGATCAGCCTGACCTGCGACGCAGCGCGCAGGGAACAGGACCCCTTCCTGCCGCGCTTTGGTCTGCGGCTGTTCCTGCCCCAGACGATGGACCAGGTCGCCTACTTCGGTTATGGTCCCCGCGAAAGCTACATTGACAAGCACCGGAGCACCTTCCGCGGCCTGTACTGTGCCAAGGCATCTGATCTGCACGAGGATTACCTCAAGCCCCAGGAGAACGGCAGCCATTACGATTGCTCGTTTGTCCAGGTGGCCGGTAGTGATGCGATGCTCCAGGTATCAGGCGGGAGCTTCTCTTTCAGTGCGTCTCCCTACACCCAGGAGGAGCTGACCGACAAGCAGCACAATTTCGAGCTGAACAAGTCGGGAAGCACCGTCCTGTGTGTGGATGGATACCACAGCGGCGTCGGCTCCAACAGCTGCGGCCCGGAGCTTGCACCCGAATACCGTGTCCCGAAGGACATGCATTTTGCCTGCACCATCACGCCGCTTCACAGATGAAAAACAGATAATAAAGGACCGGACGCACATTGACGCACGTCCGGTCCTATTCTTATGGTTTATTTCAGCTGGGCAGGGTCGATGCCGATGGTCAGCAGCTCAAAGGGCTTGTAGGTGATCTCCGTGGCTTCGCCCTCCACGTCCTCGATCAGGTTCATCACCTTCACCGGGAAGGGGAAGGTCACGCAGCCGCTGCGGCCGTCCTGCTCGCTCAGACGCAGGACGATGGACTGACCGTCCTCACTCTGCTTCATGGCCTGCAGGATCAGGCCGGGCATGCCGATGATGGCCTGACGCAGGGCTTCGGGCATGACCAGGTCTGCCTTGACCAGGGGCACATTGTACTCCATGGCCGCCTCGTTGATCTGCGCGGTCAGATGATCGCCCGCATGAGGCAGGATCACATGGCAGAAGTCGTGATGGCCCATGTCGCTGGTAATGTCAGGACGGATGGTGGAACGCAGCAGGGACAGGCTGATCTCGTCGCCCTCCAGGCCCACGCCGTACTTGCCCTCGTTGATGAAGGCGACGCCCTGACCCGCCTGGCTCATGTCGCACCACTTGTGGTGGCAGACCTCAAAGCGGGCCTGCTGCCAGGAGGTGTTCTTGGTCAGCTCGCGCTCGATATAGCCCGCGCTGGTGTCGCAGGTCAGCTTGCGGGTCAGCACGTTGGGGCCGTAATTGAGCTTTGCCAGACGGTGCTTCTCATGCCAGTCCACCACATGCTCCACCTCAATGGCACGATGGGCGGCAAACAGGCGGATGAGCATGGTCCAGCTGCTCTGCTCTGTTTTGAAGGACACGGAGAAGGTGGCGCTCACGTCGTCTGCGCGCTCAAGGTGCAGCGGCTCGGCCACGTCAAAGCCGGGTTCCACGTCCTTGTAGTTGGGCAGGATATCCCAGGCATCGTACATGCCGGGGTTGTCCGCGTACAGGTGCAGCTTGTTGAAGGCGCAGCCGGGCTTGACCCACTCGCAGCGCAGCGCCTTGTCCCACAGGCCGGTCATGCTGCCGTCGGGGGCAAAGCGGACGGTGTACTGGGGCGTCTGGGCCGTCACGCAGCCGTCCTGTTCCGTCGTTTCCAGCCAGCCGGGCTTGCCGGGCAGGCGCTTGGGCTTGCCCGCAGTCAGCGGCGCCAGTTTCGGCAGGCTCCAATAGCCCTTCTCGCCGCGGCGCACTTCGCTGCCGGTGCGGCTGGGCACGAACGTGAGGAAGCGGCGCTCAAAGTTCAGGGAGTTGAAGTACTTCACGCCCTTCTCGCCCAGGATAGCGTCCAGACGCGCGTCGATATCGCGGTAATCGGCCATGGCGTCCTCAAACACGGGATGGATGTGGCTGCCGGGCAGAATGTCGTGGAACTGGTTGAGCAGCAGCTTTTTGTAGCAGTCGCGCAGCTCCTCATCGGGATAGGGCGTGCCGTCGGCAAGCGTGCGCAGGGTGGAAACCAGCTCGGCCTCGCGCAGCTTGAACTCCAGCATGCGGTTCAGCTTCTTCAGGTCGCTCTTGGTGGTGAAGGTGCCGCGGTGCATCTCCAGATAGAGCTCGCCGTCCCACACGGCCAGCGCGTCGTTGCCCTCCAGGTTCTTGTGGAGGAAGTCTGCGCCGCCGGTCACTTCGATCTTGGGCATGATGCTCAGCTTGTCAAAGCGGCGGATCATTTCCAGCATCTCGGGCGTGCAGCCGCTGCCGCCGTCGCCGTAGCCGTACATGCTCAGCGTCTGGCCGCCGACCTGCTTGTCCTGGTAGGCTTCCCAGTTCTCCTGGATCTGGCTGGGCATGTTCCAGGTGATGAAGTGCGTGGGCGGCACGCAGGCATACACCTTGCTGCCGTCGATGCCCTTCCAGATGAAGTTGTTGTGCGGGAAACGGTTGGTGTCGTTCCAGGTGGACATCTTGTTGGACACAAAGTAATCCACGCCGCTCTTTTTCAGGATCTGAGGCAGGATCCAGCTGTTGCCGAACACATCGGGCAGCCAGGCGTTGTCGATGGTCTTGCCAAAGGCGCGGCGGAAGAAGTGCTGGCCGTAGAGCAGCTGACGGGTCAGGCTCTCGGCGCTGGGCACATTGCAGTCAGGTTCCACATACATGGCGCCCACGGGCTCAAACTGGCCCTTCGCCACCTTCTCCTTCAGCTCCGCAAACAGCTCGGGATAATACTTTTCCAGCGTTTCATAGGTATAAGCCTGGGTGTGGGTGTAGCGGAACTCGGGATACTGGTCCATCAGGCGCAGCTGGATGAGGATGGTGCGGGCGTTCTTGTGTACCGCATGGATGCGCCGCCAGTAGTAGGCGATATCCAGATGGCTGTGACCCACCAGCGCCACGTTGCCGCTGCCCTTGTAGTCGGTGTTGGCGTAGATGTGATCCTCCACATATTTCGCCGCCTCGTCCACGCCCTCCCAGGTGTCAAAGTCGATGCGGTCCAGCGCCAGGCTCAGCTCCTTGAACAGGAACTTGCGGTAATCCTCGTTGAAATAATCGCAGTGCGCAATGTCCATCAGCAGCACATAGTCGTAGACAAGGCTCTGCACATTGTCGCGCACGGTGGCCAGGTAGGCGCCTTCAAACACCTGACGGCAGCCGCGCACGGCCAAAGAGGCGGGATTGCGCTCGTCATCGGGCTTGGAGCGGTTATAGGCCTCGATCTCGATTTCCAGCTCGCGGGCCTGGCCGATGTAGGGGTCCAGGGGCATCATCTCGCGGTTGGGGTCGATGCCGCCAACGTACACGCCGTTGATCTTCACGATCATTTCGGCGGCGGTGTGCAGGGAGAAGTACAGCTTCTTGCCCAACAGGTGGTCCGGGATGGTCACGCGGCCCCGGATGAACGCGGTGCCGTCGGGGGTGAAGTACAGGTCGCCCTTTTTCAGCGGGCGCTCGCCCTCGGGATAGTATTCATAGCTGTTCTCGCTGACCTGACGGGCATCGCGGATGGTCAGGTCGGTGATCTCGTACTTTTCATCGTACACGCCGCGCTGCAGCCAGGTGAAGCGCAGGTCGGTCCATTCCTCCGGGCGCATACTGCGGCGGACGACTTTCACATGTGCCATGGTTCGTTCCTCCTTAGTTGTTGTCCCAGAAATAGGGCTTTTTGCGGACGGACTCGATGGTCACATCGCGGCCCAGATCCCGGCGGATCTCTGCCTTCATCCAGTCCACGCAGCGGGCAAGGATCAGGCACTTGGAGCATTCACCGCGGAATACAAGCGTCAGCTTGTCGCCGTCCATTGCGGCTACCTCGACCCAGCCGCCGTCGCCCTGCAATTTGGGGGCAATGATTTTTTCGATGTAGTCTTTCATTGGTCAATCCTCCGTCACTTGATAAAATCCTGACGCATGGGGGTAAACACATCGCACAGCACGCCTGCTTCCAGACACTCGCAGCCGTGCAGGACGCCCGATGGCATCAGCACGGAATCCCCCGCGTTCACGACCTTCGTTTCATCGCCCACGGTGAAGGCAAAGCTGCCCTTCACGATGTAGGTCACCTGGGTGTGCGGATGGGTATGCGGATTGCCCTTGGCGCCCTTCTCAAAGGTGATCTCGCACATCATCACCTGCTCATTGTAGGCCAGCACGCGGCGGGATACGCCGGGCTCGCAGGGCATCGCACTCACGTTGTCACGATACACAAACATGATCTTTCCTCCTTTTATTATGCAGTTAATTATCCTTTAGGTTTATCTTATCAGGATTTGCGAGGCATTTGAAGCACAGTTTTTATGGATTTCACAACACTTTTCATGCCTGTGGGGCCGGCGGCAGATGGATGCACACCACATTGCGGAAATAAGGGATGGAGCTGAAGGTAATGCCGGCCTCCGGTCCATAGTGCATCACCAGGCGCTGGTACACGTTGTTCAGGCCCACGTGGCGCTGCTGGGCAGGGTCGGTGTGCAGCATGCGCTCCGCCTTGGCCACATCAATGCCCACGCCGTTGTCGATGACCTCCATGGTCATGCCGCCGGAGGGCGTGCTGTGGATCTCCACAGAGATGAACTGGTCGTACAGACTGGCGGCCTGGCTGTCCAGCTGGAAGCCGTGGCGGATGGAGTTTTCAACCAGCGGCTGCAGGATAATTTTGAGGATCTCCTGCTGCATGCAGTCATCGTCCACGGTGCTGGTAAACACGATGCGCTGGTTGAAGCGATTGTTCATGATATTGACGTAGGCCTGCACATGCTCCAGCTCGCGGCTGACGGTAATGGTCTTGCTGCCAAAGCTCAGGCCGATGCGCAGGAATTCGCCCAGGTTTTGAATCATGGCGGAGGCGCTTTCCGGGTGATTGCTGTAGACCTCCATGTTGATGGATTCCAGGGTGTTGTACAGGAAATGCGGATTGATCTGCTCGGAGATGAGGCGGATCTCAGCGTTGTCCTTGGCCTGCCGTTCCTTTCGGATCTCGGCGATCTGCTGCTGGATCGTGTCATACATGGAGTCAATGGAGGCGCTCAGCTGGCCCACCTCGTCCCGCTGGGGAAGAATCATGGATTTATCGTAATTGCCATCCTCAATGGCTTTTACTGTACCCATCAGCTTTCGCAGGGGCTTGGTGATGGTCCGCGAGGTGATGAAGGTTGCCAGAGAGATGAGCAGGATACACACCAGGATGATTCTCGGCACCTGGGACGCTGCCTGGCTCAGGGTAACGGTCAGGCTGGACGTTGGAACAAGGTTGACGACGAGGAAGGATGTATTCCCTACCCGGCGCCAGAAGGCATGACTGTTTTTCAACTGGATGACGCCCTCGTTCTCAGATGCGGAGACTGTCTCTGCGATGATCCCGGGCAGCCCGAGCAGCTCCGCCGACTGCCGCAGCGGGTCCTCCTGCCGATAATTGAGGACGACGCCCTTGTCAGACATGATGTAGAGCTTGCCGTAAATACCCTGCGCCGCATAGGTCTGCATCAGGCTGTTGACGCCCGCGGCGTCCAGAAACAGGTACAGCATCACGCTGGAATCCTCCAGGCTGTCCGCAACGCAGATCATCCGGGTACCGGGCAGCATGCGCAGCGGGATCGCCATGGGGATCACGTCCAGAAGGCCGCGGATCGGGCTGCTCTGTCTCGGCAGCATGCGCACACCGGAAAAGAACTCTGGACCATAGCCCATGGAGTAGGTCAGCATGTCCGCATCCACGCCCTGGGACAGCGGACGCAGGTATACGCCCTGCCGGTTGAGGAACACAGCGGAATTGACCAGCGTATTTTGACTGACCAGGGATCGGAGGATGGACTGGGTCTCGCTGTTCAGTGCCGCCTGCTGCTCCGGGCCTGCGGTCATGAACTGGGAGAACAGCTTCTGGAAATTCTCTGTGGAGCAGATCTCCACAAAGCGCGACATCGTCTGGGTGTAGTTGTCCGCGATGGCAATGGAGGTCACGGCGGTATTCGTCCGGGTCTGTTCGATCGCCTGGTCCAGCCAGCTCTGGCGCATCAGCAGATTCAGCAGCAGGAGGAGGATCAGGACGGTCACGATTACCACCGACACGGAAAAGATCCAGATTTTTGTGACCATGTGGGTCATGGGCGACAAATGGCGCAAGCATTTCTTGATCATAGATTCAGATGGTCAGAGGGCGTATGGCCAGTCACATTCTTGAAGGCCCGTGAGAAGGAGCGATAATCCGTATAGCCGATTGCATAGGCGATCTCGCTCACATTCATGCCCTGCTGAAGCAGCTCCTCGGCATATTTCATTTTTTCGTTCAGCACATAATCACGGAAATTGCACCCGGCTTTTGCTTTGAAATAGATGGTGAAGTAGGAAGCGCTCAGGTTGACCTGCGCCGCCACGTCGCTTGCCTTGATGTTCTCGCTCAAATGCTGACGGATATACTGCTTTGCCGCCTCTACCAGTGGATCGGTCAGACGTTTTGCGTCCCGATGATACTGCTGATATCCGGTGAGCGTCAGCGTCAGCCATTGGGTCAGCTCCTGAACGGTCCGCAGCCCGCGGACCTCGTCTGTCTGAGGCGGAAGGAAGGGGCCTTCGCCCGGGTGCAGCGCGTTGAAGCGCTCGCACAGACTGTTGACCAGGGCGATGCACTTGCCGCGCAGATAATCCGGCGGCGGCATAGGCACATAGAACAAGGCGTCAATATATTGATGACAGATCTGGGCCAGGTACGCATCCGTACCGGATTCCACGGCGTGCGCAACGGCGTCGTTGAGGGAGGCGTCGGGCTGATTTGCGGCGGGCACCTGCGTGCAGATGACCTCCGGTCCGTAGATGCTCCCGGGAATCTGATACAGGTCATAGGACATGGCGCGCAGCGCCACACTGAAGGACTGGGCTGCGTGAAGCGGCGATGGAACCTGAGGGCCGATGCCTGCGATCACGCGCTGGCCAAGCTGCGCACTGATCTCCGCCAAAAGAGCGGACAGGACGGAACGGGCCTGCGGAGTGTCTTCGTCCGGGGCCTGGCATAACGCAACGACATATTTGTCCGTATAGCGCCAGATTTCGGACGAAGCATTTTTCGACGTCTGACGGAGAAGAGACTCCATACGAAGCAGCGCGTCCGGATCGTTCTCTGCGTCATCCCCCTGGATGGTCAGCGCAACCATGAAGCACGGCGCATGCAGGTCAAAGCCCAGGCGCAGCATCCCGCACCGGCGATTCAGCTCGTCAGGATTGCGCAGCTCATTGCGGATCAGCTGGTTCAGCAGAAACAGGCGCGACGTCTCCAGCAGCGCATTCATATCCGGCGACTGGACGCTGGGATTGTGGGTATCCATGATCTGGGCAAACTGGCGTGATAATTCGTCCTTGAACTCATCCACCTTCAGCGGCTTGAGAATGTAGGCATTGGCGCCATAGCGGATGGCGCGCTGGGCCAGAGAGAAATCATTGTAGCCGCTGAGGATGATAAAGCGGCTGTTGATCCCTTCTTCACGGGCGCAGCGGATCACCTCCAGGCCGTCCATGCCGGGCATCCTGATGTCAATGACGACCAGATCGGGGCGGAACCTGCGCAGCGCAGCGAGCGCACCGACGCCGTCTGACACGGCCTCGACCACCTGCGCGTGGTACATTTCCCAGGGGATGATCTCGCGAAGACCATTGCGGATTGTCGACTCGTCATCCGCAATCAATACGGTAAACTGCAGATCCTGCACGGACACATCACCTCCTGAACGATTTCATACTATCTATCTATATGTATCATAGCTTATTTGATGGGTCAATGCAATGGCAGAATAAGCAAAAGCGGCAACCAGATTTGACTGAATTTGTCTTATTTGGTAGAGGAATGTCCAAATTCATTAAAAGTGTTACATATTCCATGAAATCGGTCATATGCACCTGCGGGAACTCGATGATACAATGAAAACACCAAGATGCCCCCGGATACCGGGAGATCTGAACAAAAGGAGGAACCTATCATGAAAAAGCTGCTGAGCCTGGTTCTGGCTCTGGCCATGGTCCTGTCCGTTATGGGCAGCGTGGCGCTGGCCGACGATGTGACCAACATCACCTACTGGGTGAACGACCGTCATGACGCTGAGTACATGACCGCCATGATCGAGAAGTTCAACGCGGAGCACAGCGACATCCACGTGGACATGCAGATCATCACCGACGACTATGAGAACATGATCACCCTGGCCTACAACGGCAACACTGCCCCCGACATCATCGGCCAGTCCGTGACCCTCAAAAATTTCGTTGACAACGGCATGCTGCTGTCCCTGAGCGACTACATCGCCGCCGACGAGGAGTATCAGAAGGTCAACGAGCCCTACACCCACGCCTACGAAGGCCTGAACGCCATGGGCGATCAGATCTACTGGGTGTACACCGGCATGCGTTCCGGCGTCCGCATTGAGTACAACAAGGACCTGCTGGCCGCTTCCGGCTTCGAAGGCATTCCTGCCACCCTGGACGAGTACATCGCCATGGCCAAGAAGATGACCGAGGACGGCAACTATGTCACCTACGGCATCGGCTTCACCTCCTCCTCTCCCTTCGAGCGTCAGCTGGAGATGATGGCTCAGGTGTCCGGCATCTTCTACTATGACTATGTGAACGGCAAGTTCGACTTCACCGGCTACAAGCCGATCCTGGAGAAGGGCCGCGAGCTGGTTGCTGTTGCTTATCCCGACCAGCAGGGCGTTGACAACATGCGCGCTCTGTTCGCTGCCGGCGAGTTTGCTCTGTGGGGCAATGCCTCTCAGGAAGCTGGCGTGTTCACCTCTCAGCTGCCCATCACTGACTTCGAGTGGGGCGTGGCTCCCGTTCCCTCTCTGGACGGCGAGATCAAGGGCGCTCTGCAGACCACTCCCTCCAAGGGCTATGCCATCATGAGCTCCTCCAAGAACCCCGACGCTGCCTGGAAGGTCATCCAGTTCCTGCAGTCCGAGGAAGTTGAGAAGGGCTACCTGGAGAACGGCTACTGCCTGCCCATCTCCTCTCACATGGACTCTGTGATCGACAAGAGCCTGATCGGCCGTCTGGCTGACTTCTCTCTGCTGGATTACGAGAGCGTGTATCCCGCTGTGCCCACCATCAACCTGACCGGTGACAACTATCGCACCGTGCTGTGGAACGCCATCATGGGCTATGTCGAGATCGACGCGGCCATCGAAGACCTGAACACCCGCTACAACACCGCCTACGAAGCTGACATCGCTTCCGGCTCTGTGGCTCGTCTGGTCATCGCTGACTACGATCCCCTGCACCCCGCTGCCGGTACTGCCACCTACCTGGACAAGTAATTCCGAGTGCGGCTGACCAGCCGCAGGCTCAGGCTGTCCGTCTCCGGCAAGGCCCATACCGCTACGGTGTGTGCCTTGCCGGAAGGCGGCAGCCTTCTTTATTGAGATGAGAGGAGGATGCTCAATGAGCACGGTGAAAACAAACCGTCCCCCACTGAGCGCCAAGGAAAAGGCCCGGCAGAACTGGCTCAACGGCTCCACGCCGTCCACCATCATGCTGATCCCGGCCATCTTGTTCCTGCTGGTTTGCTCGGTGTATCCCTTCCTGTGGGTCTTCCGTTATGTTCTGTGCAACTACAATGGCTTCAGTTCCACCTTCACCGGTATGGCCAATATCCAGCGTATGCTGGGTGACACCACCTTCTGGAACAGCGTGGGCACCACCTTTGAGTATGCACTGTACAAGCTGGTCTTCATCATTCCCATGGCACTGCTGATGGCTGTGCTGCTGAACATGCGCCTGGCGGGTTCCTCCATCTTCCGCGCAGTGTACTTCATGCCCACCATCATCGCCAGTTCCATCTCCGGCATGATCTTCATGTTCATCTTTGCCACCAAGAACGGCATTCTGAATGGCATTGCCCGTTCTCTGGGCCTGCTGAATGGTCCGCCTATTCCGTGGCTGACCGACAGCGGCATCGTCATGATCGCCGTGACTGTCCTGGCTATCTGGGGCGGCTTCGGTAACTACATGCTGTATTTCATCAACGGCATCAATGGTATCTCCGAGGACGTGTACGAGTCTGCGAAGATCGACGGCGCTTCCGGCGTCCGCACCTTCTTCTCCATCACCCTGCCCATGCTGGCCCCCGTGCTGAAGGTCATCCTGATGCTGGCCATCACCGGCGCCTTCAAGGATTATGAGGCGATCATGGTCCTGACCCAGGGCGGCCCCGGCAACCGTACCATGGTCATGTTCCTGTACATCTACAACACCATCTTCGGCGGCGCCAATGCCCAGATCGGTTACGGCGCACTGCTGTCCGTCATGGCGGCTATCATCGTCGGCGCAGTGACTGTTGTGTACATGCTGGTTTCCAAGAAACTGGACGATGTGATGTAAGGAGGCGAGCAGAATGGAAAAAACTCATGAGGTCCGGTCTACCGGTGAAAAGATTGCCCGCATCCTGATCTGGGTGCTGCTGTTTGTGGTGGCAGCGCTCACCATCTTCCCCGTGCTGTATGTCATCTTTTGCTCGCTGAAGGAGAACAAGGAACTGCTTCGCGGTGGTTCCGCCATCTTCCCTCAGGGCAAATGGGCCTTCGAGAACTACACCAAGGCCTGGCAGCAGGCGAACTTCGCCAACTACACGGCCAACAGCTTGTTCATCTCCATCGGCGTCATGGTCATCTCCCTGATCAACTCCAGTATGGCAGGCTATGCCTTTGCTCGCCGCCCCACTAAGTTCAAGGAGATCCTGTACCTGGTGTTCGTCGGCTTCATGTTCATCAACGTGGGCTCCATCTCCCTGCGCCCCCTGTATGAGCTGGCTGTTTCCGTCAACATGAACACCAGCCTGGTTTCCGTCGTGTTGATCTCTGCCGGCGGCGCTCAGGCCACCTACATCTTCCTGTGCCGCGGCTTTGTGAACTCGCTGCCCAAGGAACTGGACGAAGCCGCGACGATCGACGGCTGCTCCTTCTTCCAGACCTATGCGCTGGTCATCCTGCCCCTGCTGAAGCCCGTCATGGCGACTGTTGCCCTGCTGTCCTTCCGCGGTGGTTGGAACGAGTACATCCTGCCCCTGGTCTTTACCATGACCAATGACAAGCTGCGTCCTCTGACCGTCGGCGTCAACATGCTCAAGAACGCCGGCGACGGCACCGCAGCCTGGGACATCATGTTCGCTGGCGCGACGATCTCCATCATCCCGATTCTGATCGTGTACTGCTGCTTCAGCCGCTTCTTCATGAACGGCATGACCGCAGGCGCTGTCAAGGGCTGATTTTCCAGGTTTTCCGGGCCGGTAATCTGCGTTTTGCGGGTTACCGGCTTTCGGTGTATCTTGCCATTTATCAAATCGCTCATCTGAGCGGGAGGAATGTCATATGTTGAAGGGTTGGCCGCTGGAGCGGCAAGGTTTTGTAGACAAATATCTGGTTTCCGGACCTGTGGCGGAGGAGTTCTCCGACTCCCATACCGACAGCAACCAGCTGCGTTATGAGGCCTATCTGCGCTCAATTATCGCCAGGCATGAGCCTGTGGACGCCGCAGCGCCGATCCAGATTGGACAGCCGAGCCGTCTTGGCGATCCATGGTGGTTCCACAACGACGAGGGCAGCGGTTTTGTGGATTGCTCCACCTTCTATTCGCTGCTTCGCCGGGTGCGCTTCGATGTCTCCTGTGCGCTGGTAGCTAAGCAGGACGGCCCGGTCCGCGCTGCGCTGTGGTCCTATTCTGCGGTCGATCTGTACTGCAACGGCGTCAAGTGCGCTGAGATCGAGCACCCGGTCTACAAGCCCATCGAGAAGCGTACCTTCGCACTGCCGCTGCACGCCGGTTTCAACCTCGTCTACATGGCTTGCGAGAATGTGGGCGTGCGCGACACACGCAGCATTGTCGGTTTGCAATTGCTGGACCACCAGGATGATGTGACCGTCACCCTGCCTGACCAGAGCTGTGTGGAGCAGCTTCAGGCAGCGGAGGCGCTGCTTTTTGGGGCGGCGCTGACCAGCCATTCGATTCGCTTCCCGCAGCCCGCCGCCCATGCCAGCTATCGTCTGATCGTGCCGGACCCCGATTTTGCCGCACTGAAAAAAAGCGACCCCTGGCATCCTCTGGCAGATGGCCAGCAGGAGCTGGTTCTGCCCGATGGCGTGCCGCTGGTGGCTGTCCGTGTGGACGCGGGTCCCGCCGTGCTGGAGCGCACCTTTGAGCGTACCGAGCAGATCCGCCCCACCTACGGCGATACCCAGGCCACCATCGAGGACAACCGCGAGGCCATTTTCCGCCGCATTGCCGATGTGGAGAGCTGCAACCGCGGTGAGGGGCTGCACTTCCCCATCGCGCCGATCCTGGCCCGCAAGCATCTGGGCACGCCGCTGCCCCAGGATGACGAGCTGCTGGCCTACATGGTGGAGCTGATCGACAGCCGCATCGACTGTTCGGACTTCCTCATGTGCGGCCTGCTGCGGTATATGAAGTGTTATCCGCTGCCGGAAGGACTTCAGGAGCGGGTGAAGCAGGTGATCCTCAACTACCGCTACTGGATGCCCATGGAGGGCCGGGACGGCATGTGCTTCTGGAGCGAGAACCACGCGCTGATGTTCTATGCCAGCGCGATGATCGCAGGCGGCATGTACCCGGACGAGGTGTTCCCCCGGGCGCATATGACCGGCCGTGAGCTGGAAGCCTATGGCCGCCGGCTGACCGAGGATTGGTTCCGCGACGTGGAGGAGAATGGCTTTGAAGAATTCCTCAGCACGGTGTACATGTGCGTCACCTTTGCCGCGCTGCTCAATGTGGTTGACTACGCAGACGCGCAGCTTGCCGCACGCGCGGAAAAGGTCACGGGCAAGCTGCTGAGCATGCTGGCTCTGCACATTTTCAAGGGCGGCTTCATCGCGCCCATGGGCCGTGTGTACCGCAACGCGCTGTACCCCTTCGATCAGGGCGCCATCGCGCTGATGAACCTGCTGAATCCCCGCCTGCCGTACTCCTTCGGCGAGGGCTGGCTGGGCTTCTATGCGTGCAGCGGCTATCAGCTGCCGGAGGGTCTGGACAAGCTGATGGACGCACCGGTCGAGACGACTTACTCCACCGGCAACGCCCGGATCGTTCTGGAAAAGAATGATGATTATTGCCTGACCTCGGTGGCCTCGCCGCGGGAGCCTGGTTTCGTGCGCTGGCCCAACGAGACCTTCGATCCCAATGCGGATACGGAGACGCACACCTATACCAAGTCCTTCAACGAGCGCTTCCACGGCACCACCTGCTTTGAGCCCGGCACCTACGGGTACCAGCAGCACATGTGGTATGCGGCGCTGGACGGGCAGGCAATCCTGTTCGTCAACCATCCCGGCTCCATGTCCGAAAACGGGGATATGCGCCCGGGCTATTGGCACGGCAACGGCGTCATGCCTGCCGTGCGGCAGCAGCATGGAATGATCGGTGCGATCTACCGCATTCCAGACGAGCACCCGCTGCATTACACGCATGTGTACTGCCCGGCCTGCCGCTTTGACGAGGTGCGCCAGGAGGCAAACTGGCTGCTGCTGCGCAAGGGGACGGGCTATATGGCCCTCTGGTGCAGCGGAGAGATGGAAGCCTACACAGGGATGAACGCCGGGTGTGAACTGCGCGTGTATGGCGATGAGACAGCCTACCTGTGCGTGTGCGGTGATCGGACGTACAGCGATCTGGACCAGTTTGAAGCATATGTCCGCAAGCTGACGCCTGTCTTTGACGGCAGGACATTGACTGTGAAGGGGATGTGCCTGACCTGGACAGACACCGGAGATCGGACACAGTATCTGTGATCAAATGGACAGGATGGAGGAAGATGCCGCGGTGACACTGGATGAAAGGCTGGTACAGGTTGTGCCTGCGCCCAGACAGCTGGCCTTGCAGGACATGGAATTCTATGCCTTTGTGCATTTCACGGTGAACACCTTTACTGACAGGGAATGGGGCGACGGTACCGAGGTGGAGTCTGTGTTCAACCCTGCCCGGTTCGATGCAGATCAATGGGTCGAGGCGATCAAGGCGGCGGGCATGAAGGGCCTGATCCTGACATGCAAGCACCATGACGGCTTCTGCCTGTGGCCCAGCGCGTATACAAAGCACACCGTCGCAGCCAGTCCCTTTCGCGGCGGTCGGGGCGACGTGGTGGGCGAGGTGGCAGCGGCTTGCAGGCGCGGCGGGATCGCGTTTGGCGTGTACCTGTCTCCCTGGGATCGAAATCAGCCGCTGTATGGAACCGGTAAGCCCTATGACGACTTCTTTGCAGCACAGCTGACCGAGCTGCTGACGCAATATGGGCCGGTATTCAGCGTCTGGTTTGACGGTGCGTGCGGCGAGGGCCCAAATGGAAGAAAGCAGGTCTATGACTGGGTGCGCTATTACAGCACCATCCGTGCCCTCCAGCCGGATGCCTGTATCCATGTGTGCGGACCGGATATCCGCTGGTGCGGCAATGAGGCAGGAGATACCCGTGAGGCCGAGTGGAGCGTGGTGCCGCTGCGGACCCGGGACACAGAGAAGGTCGCCTCGGCCAGCCAGCAGGCAGATGACAACGCCTTCCGTCAGCGCCGGATACGGGCACAGGATCGGGATCTGGGCAGCCGCGCTGTGCTGCACGACGAGCAGGAGCTGATCTGGTACCCGGCGGAGGTCAATACCTCCATCCGGCCGGGCTGGTTCTGGCATGCCTCGGAGGATGACCAGGTGCGCCCGCTGGAAAAGCTGATTGATATTTATGAAAAGTCTGTCGGCGGCAATGCGACCTTCCTGCTGAATATCCCGCCCACAAGCGAGGGCGTGCTGCATGCCAACGACGTTGCACGCCTGCACGAACTGGGCGCGTACATCCGTGAAAGCTACGCACGCAATCTGTTGGACGAGGAAGGAACCGTCTGCACGGCAGAGGAAGATGACAGGACGATCACCGTCACGCTGCCGCACACCAAACGCATCCACCGCGTGGTGATGATGGAGGATCTGCATTTCAGTCAGCGTGTGGAACGCTATGAGATTGACGTGCAGATTGGCGGAGCATGGGTGACGGTGTCAAAGGGCACTGTGATCGGCCATAAGCGGATCGCTGTGCTTGAGCCTGTGGAAACCGATGCGGTGCGGATCCGCATCACCGATGTGCGCGTGAGGCCAGTGATGCGGTTCATCGGGCTCTACGAATGATCCTATGCTCACATGAAAACGCATGATCTCCGGCGCAGCTCAATGCATTTTAATATGAAAATAGAAAAAAGAGACAGACATTGCGGTCCAATGCAATGTTTGCCTCTTTTTTGCGCTGGCGTCGCTTTGCTCAGGTCAACCTTTGGCGGTGTACTTGAACACCATGGGGTAGACGCCGAAGCCCAGGAAGCAGATGATCAGATAGCGGGCGGCGCGGACCAGGTTGGCGGCCATCGTACCGCCTTCGAGCCAGGCGCTGGAGAAGGGCAGCTTCAGCAGTGCGTTCATGCCCAGGTACAGCACCACACCGCCCGCCACGCGGAGAATGCAGCGGATGGGGCTGCGGGTGTTTTCAAACTTCACATACTTCTCCTCGAACATGGAACCGGCAAACATGCCCAGCATCATGCCATAGGAGGTGAAGTAATCTGAGCTTGTGCAGAAGAACAGGCCTGGCAGGCCGGTCAGCGCCAGGATCAGATACAGTACCCTGCGCGGTACACGCTTCCACAGCACCCACACCAGAGCGACCGAGGCTGCGCCCAGCCCCCAGCCGATCAGCACATCCGTGGGATAATGCACGCCCAGGATCAGGCGGGAAAGGCTTACGACCAGCGGGATCACAATGGCCAGGACGGTCGTCCAGCGCTTTTTGACCCAGAGGGCAATGGCGCTGAACAACGCGGCGGTGTTCGTCGCGTGTCCGCTGGGGAACGAGAAGCCCTGCGCGTTGATATCGTAGATATCATAACCGGCTTCCGGCGCGCGCTGGCAGCGGATGCTCTCGTGATCCATATAGGGCCTGCGGCGGCGGAACACGTTTTTGGCCATCACGCTCCAGATTCGGGCGCTCAGCACTGCCACCGTCACGTAGCGGCCCTGCTCCTTGTCCCAGCACCAGTACAGGAAGCCGAGGATGCCGATCAGCAGCATTTCCTCGCCCAGCAGCGATACGACCGACGACAGCGTGACGCCCACGGACCCCAGCGCCGCCTGGAGCCACTCGATCAGCGAAACTTCCCAGCCGAAAAAGAACGTATTGCCTGTCATGGCAATCACCTCATAACACAAGATATCCCATTATACCTTCTGTGATATGAAAAGACAATGTTTTGCGCGTTTTTCTCTTGTATTTCGGCATGAATTGATGTATGTTGATGATAGATATAACCGCGCAGGAGGTATCCCCTTGAAGAAGCATTGCGTTCTCCGTGTATTGTTACGAATCCTGATCGTGCTGATCGTTGTTGTCGCTGCTGCGGCTATCCTTTGGGGTGTCGCTTTCCTGCACCGCTCCTCGCCTGCCCAGATCAAGCGGTACGAAACCTCCAACCCGCACATTTTCCCCGAATCTCGCCTCAGTGCCCACCGGAGCGGCGCGGGAATCGTGCCCGAGGAGCTGCTGGCAGGCTTCAAATACTGCATCGACTCCGACGACTTCCAGGTGGACTATTTTGAGTTTGACCTGCATCTGACCGCGGACGACCAGCTGGTCCTGCTGCACGACGCGGTGCTGGACCGGACCTCTGATGCCGAGACTGTTTTCGGCCGCTCCGGCATGACCGCCGCCGAATGTACACTGGCTGATCTCCAGCGACTGAACATGGGCGCCAAGTTTGTCAACGAGCAGGGCGAAATGCCCTACGCCGGGCTTTCTGGCGACGATGTTCCGGACGACCTGCGCATCGCGACGCTGGATCAGGTGCTGGATCTGCTGACCGCCGGCGGCAACTACAATTTCGTGATCGAGATCAAGGACGGTGATGAACGGGGCCGCCGCGCCGCCGATCTGCTCTATGCCGACCTGAAGTCGCGCGGACTGCTGGAGCGGGCCGTTATCAGTTCCTTCAACGCCAAAACGCTGGGCTATGTGCGCACGGCCTATCCGGACGCCATCACCGGCGCCGGCATCGGTGATGTGGTCGATTTCTTCTTTGCTGCGATCCTGAATCGCGCGGATTATGTGCCGCCGTTCCAGGTGATTCAGCTGCCCTTTGAGAAGGACCCACGTCATTGCTATTATCTGAACTTCGGCACCGCCATGATCATCAACTATGCCCACGCACATAATGTATCCGTGCAGTACTGGACTGTCAACGATGAGGATGACATGGCGTATCTCATCAGCCTGGGCGCAGACGCCATCACCACCGACTACCCCGACCGCTTCCAGCGTGTGATGAACGCCGCAAAGTGAGCCCTTTGACCTCTCTGGGAATTTGCTGATTTCCTGAGCCCTTCGGGGCTCTTTTTTCATGATCGGTTCAGACTTCCAAAGAAAATCGAAAAAACTTTATTTTCCCTATTGACAAAACAGAAATGCCCTGTTATAATAGTCAAGCAGTCAATGCTAAGTGATTGCGTGGTGGGGAATGGTGTAATGGCAGCACCTGCGACTCTGACTCGTATTGTCTAGGTTCAAATCCTAGTTCCCCAGCTCTTTGGTCTGGCTCCGTTGTCTAGAGGCCTAGGACGCCGCCCTCTCAAGGCGAAAACATGGGTTCGAATCCCATCGGAGCTGCCACTTAAAGCGACTTGTCAGAAGTCGCTTTTTTTGTGCTTTCCCGACTTTATTCCGTTTCGTTGCCATGATTACCGCGCATGACGCCAAGTCATGGTATCCTTTGGACATCTGCTTAAAACAGGAGAGCTCCGAACGATGGAACGCACACTCCGCGATACACTGGTCGGAGCGCGGATCGGTCTGGCACGCACCTGCTCCAACAATCCCCGACCGACATGACCGAGGGCCTGATCCTGGCTGGTCTCCATGCCTCTGATCCATCCGTTCCCATGACGGACGGCCAGCTGCGCCGCCAGATCGACCGTATTCACGCCGACAAGGCCCAGGTCGGCCCCAACTGTGTCCACTGCGCCTCCCCTTGCGGCAAGAGCTTCGATTATGACATGCAGCGCCTCTACGCTGCCAACGAATCATCGGCATTTATTGACAGGCTTTTCATGGTATGCTACACTTTTCTCACAGCATGGTGGATGCTGAAAAAGGAGGAATTAGTATGTATCGCAACATCGGTCGTAAAGTTAAGGGTCTGGCTCGTTTTACCTGCATTCTGGGTATGATCGTTTCTATCGCTTTGGGCGCCCTGATCATTTTCAGCGGTCCTAACGCTGTCAGGGTTTTTGCCACCTATAACGGCATGAACATCGTTGGCAGCACCAATCCCACCGTCAATATCATCACCGGTGTGCTGGTGATCATCCTGGGCTGCCTGATCTCCTGGATCGGTTCCTGGCCGCTGTACGCCCTGGGCGAAGCCGCGGATAAGTAAGTCTCCACGCAAAAGCACAAACGCAGACCGGAAGTCATGCTTCCAGCCTGCGTTTTTCATGTGTCAACGGGCAGAATCCGCCTCATCAAATCCTTCTATCTATTTATTAGACGCACGAAGAAGCCAAAAAGTTTCATCATTTTTCAGATTTTTTGAAAAAACTGTTCTATCCCGCACCTCTCCGCCGGCAGCACTCAATCCAAACCTCTGCCCCTCACGCCCTACAGAAAAATGCCGATCATTCAGGGATCGGGCTCCTGAATGATCGGCATTTTTCATTTACAACCAAGCTGCATGCTTAAAGCCGCAAGCGCGCTCAACCGCAGAAGTGCAATCAAGCCGCAACGCAGAATGGGTCCAGGGGCAGCGCCCCTGGAGCGTCCACCAAATTAGAACTTCATGCGCTCCTCAATGTAGCTGCGCAGGTCGGCGATGGCGACGCGCTCCTGCTCCATGGTGTCGCGGTTGCGGATGGTGACGGTGTTGTAGTTGGGAGAGGCTTCGTCGGCGGTGTCGAAGTCCACGCAGATGCAGAAGGGCGTGCCGATCTCATCCTCGCGGGCATAACGCTTGCCGATGGAGCCGGTCTCATCATAGTCCACCGGGAAATACTTGGCCAGCTGCTCATGGATCTCAGAGGCCAGACCGCCCAGCTGCTTCTTCTGCAGGGGCAGCACGGCCGCCTTGTAGGGGGCCAGCGCCGGATGCAGATGCAGCACGGTGCGCTGCTTGCCCTCGCCCAGCTCCTGCTCCTCATAGGCATTGCACAGGAAGGCCAGCACGGCACGATCCACGCCCAGAGAGGGCTCGATGCAGTACGGAATGAACTTCTCGTTGGTCGTGGGGTCCATGTACTCCATGGACTTGCCGGAATGATTCTGATGCTGGGTCAGGTCATAGTCGGTACGGTCGGCCACGCCCCACAGCTCGCCCCAGCCGAAGGGGAACAGGAACTCGAAGTCGGTGGTCGCCTTGGAATAGAAGGCCAGCTTTTCGGGCTCATGGTCGCGCAGACGCAGGCTCTCCTCCTTCATGCCCAGGCTCAGCAGCCAGTCGCGGCAGAAGGAACGCCAGTAGTTGAACCACTCCAGGTCCTCGCCGGGCTTGCAGAAGAACTCCAGCTCCATCTGCTCAAACTCGCGGACGCGGAAGATGAAGTTGCCGGGCGTGATCTCGTTGCGGAAGGACTTGCCGATCTGCGCAATGCCGGCGGGCAGCTTCTTGCGGGTGGTGCGCATCACATTCTGGAAGTTGACGAAGATGCCCTGCGCGGTCTCGGGGCGCAGATAGATCTCGTTGGAGCTGTCCTCGGTGATGCCGGAATAGGTCTTGAACATCAGGTTGAACTGACGGATGCCGGTGAAATCCTTCTTGCCGCACTTGGGGCAGACGATGTCATGCTCGGCAATGTACTTCTCCAACTCGGCATTGGTCCAGCCGTCGCCGGTCTCGTCGCCGTTCGTGAAGTCCTCGATCAGCTTGTCGGCGCGGAAGCGGGCTTTGCAGGCCTTGCAGTCCATCAGCGGGTCGTTGAAGCCGCCGACGTGGCCGGAAGCCACCCACACTTCGCGGTTCATCAGGATGGCGCAGTCCAGACCGGTGTTGTACTTGCTCTCCTGGACGAACTTCTGCCACCAGGCCTTCTTCACATTGTTCTTGAATTCAACGCCCAGAGGGCCGTAATCCCACATGTTTGCCAGGCCGCCGTAAATCTCGCTGCCCTCAAAGATAAAGCCGCGGTTCTTGCAAAGAGCCTTCAGCTTGTCCATCGTCAGTTCTGCCATTGGTGTTTTCCTCCAAATATCATTGCACATTCGGTGCCTATTATATTGTACGCGCTTTGGAGGGGGGTGTCAAGACGAGATTATCAAATCATTTCTCTCGTCTTTTTCCAAATGCCTTTGTCAGGCAACTCATACAATACATGGCGTTTTCATCAATATACTTTCTGCATTCAAGGCAACGCCTGGAATGCGTTGTACAGCAATTCATATCGCCGGAGGATGCAATATAATTATTGCATCCCAATTGTTCTGCGGCTGAACTGTACTGAAATTATGTTTATTCAAAAATTACCCATCACCAGTCCATAAACACGGTTTATTTTCGATATTATCCATAAATTGACGTCCTTCATCCCTATGAAGTCTCGCATCCAATCCTCCGCACCCAGGGCTGGATTGGCGAAAGTAAAGGCGCCAGGCCACTTTCCTATTGTCTTCTGTTCAGAAAATGCAATTGACAAAACCTTGTCAATTGTTGTAAAATCTTATGTCATGACATGCTCACTTTCCCAAATGAAACAAATTGCATGCCATTCTTCCTTGACTTTTGCTGGTGAAAAGACTACAATTTTTCAGGATTGAACGCGAAAGAGGTGCGGACCTTCGTGACGAATGAAAGTCGGTTCATGGAACCGCTGCTGCTGGCTGGAAGGATCATCATGGAAAACGGCGGTGAAACCTATCGCGTGGAGGAAACGATCAATCGAATGGGCCGCGCGTTCGGCCTGTCCGGGGTGGAGAGCTTTGCTGTTCCAAGCGGACTTTTCATCAGCTATAAAAAAGAAAACGGCGAGGCGGAAACCCGCGTGCTGCGCATCCGCAAGGGTTCAACGAACCTGATGCGCGTGAACGAGGTGAACAGCATTTCACGTGCCGTCGAGGCCGGTGAATTGGACTGTGAGGAGGCCCTGGAACGCCTGAAAGCCGTGCAGGCGCTGGGCGGCACGGTGAAAAAGCGCTGGCTGCCGCTGGCGGCGGCGGTATCCGCAGGCGGCTTTGCGGTGATGTTCGGCGGCGGGCCGCTGGATTTTGCGCTGTCCGCCGCAGTGACGGCGCTGGTGCAGACGATCGCGATGGTCATGGACGAGCTTCACATGGAAAGCATGGTCACGACGCTTTTGTCCTCGCTTTTGTCCACCCTGATCCCGCTGACGCTGCATGCGCTGACCGGCCTGGGACTGACGGAAGCCATCATCGCCGGCGCCCTGATGCCGATGCTGCCCGGCCTTGCCATGACCAATGCGGTGCAGGACACCATGCGCGGCGATATGATCTCCGGCATGTCCCACGGCGTGCAGGCCATCCTGACGGCCGGACTGGTTGCCGGCGGCGCGCTGCTGGCCACGACGCTGTTCTATCTGACGATGGGAGGTGCCGCATGATCGTCGGGATTTTGAGGGCATTGTTTGCCAGCTTCATGGGCACGATCGGTTTTGCGGTGCTGCTGAACGCCCCGAAAAAGGCCTGGTTCCCGGCCAGCGTGATCGGCGCCCTGTCGTTCCTGCTGTACTGGGTGCTGTTTGAAATCGGGCTGCCGGAGCCCTTTGCCATCTTTACGGGCGCGGCGGTCGGCTCGCTGCTGGCGCAGCTGTATGCCCGGCGTATGCGCATGATCGCCACGATCTTTCTCACGCTGTCCATTGTGCCCATGGTCCCCGGCCTGGGGCTGTACCGCTGCATGGAGCTTTTGGGCCAGGGGCAATCCGGCCTGGGCGCCCAAACCGGTATTGCCGCCATGATCACCATCGTGATGATCGCGCTGGGCATCGGCATGGGCAATTACCTGTCCCGCCTGTTTGTGCCGCACAGGCGGCATGAAGCCAAGCGTCATCGTCAGCCATCCATCTGACTGTCATCATTAAGCATAGAAAAGGAGATCTTACCATGGCAAATGTGATCGACAACAACCATATTCCTGCAATCTATCGTCTCATGAAGCGCCTGTACGTCCGCGAACTGAGCGAGGTGATGGACCAGTATGACCTGACCCGCATGGAGATGGACGTGCTGATGTTCCTGGAGTGCAATCCCGGCATGGACACGGCCGCCGAGATCGTCAGCGCCCGCTGCCTGACCAAGAGTCATGTGTCCGCCGCGGTGGATCATCTGACCGAGCTGGGCCTGCTGACCCAGCGCCGTGACGAATACAACCGCCGCAAGATCCATCTGACCTGCACCCCGGCAGCCAAGCAGATCCTGGAGCAGGGCCGCATTGCCCGCGACAATATTGCCGCCTTGCTGACGGAAGGCGTTGACGAGGCCGCGCTGGAACAGATGTTTGCCACGCTGAACATGATCGCCAAAAACGCCGAGGCCGCGCTGAACAAGCACGAAAAATAAGCATACAAAAAATCTGCCGCATGGTGGTGCGGCAGATTTTTTGTATGAAGTTCGCGCAATGACACAGCGTCCCGGTTATCCGATGCTCTCGATGATCTCCGCCGCCGTGTTCAGCCAGCCGCCCTCGAACTTCTCCACATCGCCGCGGTCGCAGAGAGCGGCGATGGCCGGATCGATCGGGATCTGGGCGAGCAGGGGCAGATCGTGGGTCTCAGCGACCTCGGCTGTCTTGCCCTCGCCGAAGGGATAGAGCTTGCGGCCGCAATCCGGGCACGCGATATAGCTCATGTTCTCCACGATGCCGAGGACGGGAATGTTCATCATCCGGGCCATGTTCAGGGCCTTCTCGACGATCATGCCCACCAGCTCCTGGGGGCTGGCGACGATCACGATGCCATCCAGCGGCAGGGACTGGAACACCGTCAGCGGCACGTCGCCGGTTCCGGGAGGCATGTCCACAAACATGAAGTCCACATCGCCCCAGACCACGTCGGACCAGAACTGTTTCACGGTGCCGGCGATCAGGCTGCCGCGCCAGATCACCGGATCGGTGTCGTTTTCCAGGAGCAGGTTGATGCTCATCAGCTTGACGCCGGTTCCGGTCTCGGAGGGCAGGATGCCTTCCTCGCAGCCCATGGCCTTCTCATGCACGCCGAACATCTTCGGGATGCTCGGGCCGGTGATATCCGCATCCAGGATCGCCGTCTCATAGCCTTTGCGGCGCATCAGCACAGACAGAAGGCCGGTCACCAGGCTCTTGCCGACGCCGCCCTTGCCGCTCACAACGCCGATCACATGCTTCACGCGGCTGCCGGGATTGGCGGGGGCCAGCAGACTTTCCGGCGTCGCGGAAGCGCACTTGCTCTGGCAGGACGAGCAGTCGTGATTACATTCAGACATTCTCTTCCACCTCAGGTTCTCTCTGCCTATTCAGCAAAGGATTTATCCCGGGGTATATTCGCTCCCTATGTAAAATTTCCTTCCAATTCATGTGAACAAAATCTGCCGCTGATCCGTCTATATAGGTGAAGGCATGCGGCTGGGAATTGTGGATTTGGCCGAAGGTAAAAATTCATGAAGACGGCTTCAAGAAAAGACATAAAATCGTAAAAATAGGACTTGCCATGACGGGGGCATTCAAGGTACAATATACACGTAGCATGAGACCAACGGTTCCGCCGTTTTGAAAGAAGGGTTGCTTAATGAAAACGAAAGTATGGAAGGTTCTGGCGCTGTCCTGCATGGTTGGTATGGGTCTGCTGCTGACCTCCTGTTATGTCCCGCCAGACGATCTGGGTCAGGGGCAGAATAAACCGGTGAACGGCAGCTTTGCGACCGTGAACGTGACGCAGGCCCCGACGGCCACGCCGCGCCCCACGGACACGCCGGTTCCCGCCGCGCCCACGGTCAACTGGGATAATATTAGCGGTTCCACCAACCCGCCCGCTGCAGTGACGGGGGCGCCCGGCGTTCCCTCGATCAATCCGAACGCCTTTGCGCAGAACACGATCCCGGTCATCACCGGCGTTCCGACGCCGACCTTGAAGCCGACCAGCACGCCCGCCCCTGCCAACAAGACGGCCGCGCCGACGGCCTCGGTGCTCAAGAAGGGCTCCACCGGTTCTGCGGTTCGCACGCTGCAAAAGCGCCTGAAGGAGCTTGGCTATTACACCGGCAGCGTCGACGGCGACTTTGGCGACGGCACGAGCAATGCAGTCCGCGCCTTCCAGCGTGCCAATGGGCTGAAGGTTGACGGCGTTGTGGGCGAAGGTACCCAGAAAAAGCTGAATGACAGCAAGGCGGTCGCAGCGACCGCTACCCCCAAGCCCACCAAGAAGGCAACGGCGACCCCGAAGGCGACCAAGAAGCCCACGGCCACGCCCAAGCCCACCAAGAAACCGACGGCCACCCCAAAACCGACGGCCAAGCCCACGGCTACCCCCAAGCCTACGCCAAAGCCGACCACGCCCACCTATGCGGAAAAGACCTATCTGGAAGCCGGTGCTTCCGGCAAAAAGGTGTCTTCGCTGCAAAATCGCCTGATCGAGCTGGGCTGGCTGACGGGTAAGGCGGACGGCACCTTCAGCGGTGCGACGGACGCCGCAGTCCGCGCTTTCCAGAAGAAAACCTCCGGTTTGTGGGCCGACGGTATTGCCGGTCCGGACACGCTCACCGCGCTGTATTCGACCAACGCGGCCAAGAGCTCCACGCCGGTCGCGTCCGTTGGCGTCAAGCTGGAGTTTGGCAGCAGCGGCGACGCGGTGAAGGCCCTGCAAAACCGCTTGAAGAGCCTGGGGTATCTGTCTGGCAAGGCGGACGGCAATTATGGCGAGTCAACCCGCGCAGCCGTCGTTGCGTTCCAGGTCCAGGCCGGCCTCAAGGCGGACGGCAAGGCGGGCACAAGCACGCTGAACAAGCTCTACAGTCAGGATGCGATCGCCTATGGCGGCGGCTCGTCCATCAGCTCGGATGACAAGGACAAGAAACCGAGCAAGACGGATAAGGAAGACAAGGACGACGTTTCGTCCACCGGCTATACGACCCTCCAGCAGGGCGATAAAGGCACGGCCATCAAGACATTGCAGCGGAAGCTGCGCGAAAAGGGCTTCTATACCGGCACCGCCACTGGCGAGTATGACGACGCCACCGTGGCCGCCATCATGGCGTTCCAGTCGCTGAACAGCCTGCGCGTGGACGGCGTGGCCGGTCCTGCCACCCAGCGCGTGCTGTATGGCACCAGCGGCAGCAGCATTACGTATACCTCCCTGAGCGAAGGGATGAGCGGCGAGGTCGTGCGGACGCTGCAATACACGCTGTATGAGCTGGGCTACTATGATGGAAAGATCAACGGTCAGTATGATCGCGCTACCTCCGATGCAGTGAGTGCGTTCCAGGACCGAAATGGCCTGACGGTGGACGGCAAGGCAGGCAATAAGACCCTGCAAAAGCTCTACTCCAACGACGCCCGTTCCGCCAGCCTGCCCAGCGCTGATTTCAACACCCTGACCATCGGCAGCAAGGGCGAAGCCGTCCTTGAGCTCAAGGATCAGCTGATGCAATACGGATATCTGCTCAGCGACAACGGCACCAACATCTACGACGAGGACACCGCCAACGCCGTCCGTTTCTTCCAGCAGCGCAACGGTCTCAAGGTGGACGGCATCGCCGGCCCTGACACCCAGATCAAGCTCTACTCCAACAGCGTCGTATCCAATAAGTAACATGAGGGCGCGGTCCTCTTGAACCATTTTGTACCGCAGCTTGACTTGGATTCGCAAAAAAACAGATTGTTCATGGGCCAAAACCCCTGAACAATCTGTTTTTGCGTGCGGGTTGTGCGCTGGCGCGGCTCGGAAGTTGGTGGAACGGAGGGCGTGCATGTGCCAGTTGGCATTTTGGTTGTTGGGAATGCAGCCGAATAACGCGAAAAAGGCAATTGATCCAGGGTTGGAGCCCTGATCAATTGCCTTTTTGTTCTTCGATCAAGCGGCAGCGCAGAAAGGGGTCAAGGAGCAGCGCTCCTGGGTCACTTCACATACAGCTCTCCGTTCTCCCCTGCATCCACCACCATTTCCTCTCCGGGACGAATGGCGCCGGAGATGATGCGGCGGGCGATGAGGGTCTCGACGCGGGATTGGAGGTAGCGCTTGAGGGGACGGGCGCCGTAGACGGGGTCGAAGCCCTGGTCGATAATGAGGGCCATGGCATCGGGAGTCAGGGTCACGTGGAGACGGCGGTCGGCAAGGCGCTTGTTGAGGCTGGACAGCATCAAATCGACAATACGCGTGATTTGGCTGCGGGTCAGCGGCTTGTAATAGACGATCTCGTCAATGCGGTTCAGGAACTCGGGGCGGAAATGCGTTTTCAGCAGGCGGTCCACCTGGGCACGGGCTTCGGGCGTGATCTCGTCGTCGCGCATGCCGTCCAGCAGATATTCGCTGCCGAGGTTGCTCGTCATAATCAGGATCGTGTTCTTGAAATCGACCGTGCGGCCCTGGCTGTCGGTGATGCGGCCATCATCCAGCACCTGCAGGAGCACGTTGAACACGTCTGCGTGGGCCTTTTCCACCTCGTCGAACAGCACGACCGAGTACGGATGTCGGCGCACGGCCTCGGTCAGCTGACCGCCCTCGTCGTAGCCCACATAGCCGGGAGGTGCGCCGATCAGACGGGACACGCTGAATTTCTCCATGTACTCCGACATGTCGATACGCACCATGTTGCGCTCGTCGTCAAACAGCGCCTGGGCCAGCGCTTTGGCCAGCTCTGTCTTGCCCACGCCCGTGGGGCCGAGGAACAGGAAGCTGCCCAGGGGACGGTTGGGGTCCTGAATGCCGGCGCGGCTGCGCAGGATCGCCTCGCAGACCTTGGTCACGGCCTCGTCCTGGCCGATGACGCGCTGATGCAGCACATCTTCCAGGTGCAGCAGCTTTTCGCGTTCGCCCTCCATCAGCTTTGCCACCGGAATGCCGGTCCAGCGGGCCACGATGCGGGCGATTTCCTCGTCGGTCACGCGGTCGTGCAAAAGGCTGTCCTCGCCGCGGCTCTTTTCGGCGATGGCTTCCTCGGCGGCCAGCTCCTTCTGCAATCGCGGCAGCTCGCCGTATTTCAGCTCGGCGGCGCGGTTCAGGTCGTAATTGCGCTCGGCCTTCTCAATCTCGGCGTTCGTGCGCTCAATATCCTCGCGCAGCTTGGTCACGCGGGCGATGGCGTTCTTCTCGCCCTCCCAGCGCGCCTTCATGGCGTTGAAGGTGTCGCGGCGCTCAGCCAGCTCCTTCTGCACGTCCGCCAGATGGGCGCGGGACAGCTCGTCGTCGTCCTTTTTCAGCGCGGCTTCCTCGATCTCCAACTGCATGATGCGGCGGGACACATCATCGAGCTCGGTCGGCAAACTGTCGATCTCGGTGCGGATCATGGCGCAGGCCTCGTCCACCAGGTCGATGGCCTTGTCCGGCAGGAAGCGGTCGGTGATGTAGCGGTCAGAGAGGGTCGCGGCGGAGATCAGGGCGCTGTCCTGAATTTTGACGCCATGGAAAACCTCGTAGCGCTCCTTCAAGCCGCGCAGGATGGCGATGGTGTCCTCGACCGTAGGCTCACCCACCAGCACCGTCTGGAAACGGCGCTCCAGGGCAGCATCCTTCTCGATGTACTTGCGGTATTCGTTCAGGGTGGTGGCGCCGATGCAGTGCAGCTCGCCGCGGGCCAGCATGGGCTTGAGCAGATTGCCCGCGTCCATGGCGCCGTCCGTCTTGCCTGCGCCGACGATGGTGTGCAGCTCGTCGATGAACAGGATGATGCGGCCGTTGCTCTTCTTGATCTCGGCCAGCACTGCCTTCAAGCGCTCCTCAAACTCGCCGCGGAACTTAGCGCCGGCGATCAGGCTGCCCATGTCCAGAGAGAAGATGGTGCGATCCTTGAGACTGTCCGGCACGTCGCCGCGCACGATGCGCTGTGCCAGGCCCTCGGCGATAGCGGTCTTGCCCACGCCGGGTTCGCCGATCAGAACGGGATTGTTTTTCGTCTTGCGGCTCAGGATACGGATCACGTTGCGGATCTCGCTGTCACGGCCGATCACCGGGTCCAGCTTGTGCTGGCGGGCCAGCTCCACCAGGTCGGAGCCGTATTTTTTCAGGGCGTCATAGGTCTCCTCGGGGCTGTCGGTGGTCACGCGGGTCGCGCCGCGCACGCCGGAGAGGGCCTGGAGGAAATCGCTGTCCTTGTAGCCGATATTTTTCAGGATGGTCTGGATGCGGCTGTTGGGCTTGGCGCACACGCCCATCCACAGATGCTCGACGGAGATATATTCGTCCTTCATCTGCTTGGCGCGGTTTTCGGCTTCCAGCAGAGCCTTGTCCAGATCCTGGCTGATATAGACTTTGTCGGCTTCACGGCCGGGACCGGACACGCGGGCAATGCGGGTCAAGGCGTCCTGCACGGCGGCGCGCAGGCTGTCCACGCTCACGCCGCACTTGGCCAGCAGCTGCGGGATAAGACCGGCGTTATCCTCCAGCAGGGCGGAAATCAGATGCTCCTGGTCCACCTGCATGTGCTGATATTCGGTGGCGATGGCCTGGGCACGCTGGATGGCGGCGATGGATTTCTGTGTAAATTGATTCATGTTCGCAGGCATAATATTGAACCTCCTTCAAACAGAGGATTGGAAGATCAAACAATCTGACTATCTTTGACCTTTCGATGATATTATAGCGCGGTTTGAGGGAAAGTCAAGAGGGAAAATGAAAAATCAAGATGGACAGGAGCGGAAGTGTTCTGCTATAATATATTCAGAAGAGCAGGGCGTGATTCATGGGCTGCCCGGGCTTGAAGGAGGCCTTTCGATGCGTTTTTTCCCGATCCATACCCGCGATGACCTGGCCCGGATGGTGCAGGAGGTCGGGCTGATCCCGCTGTTTTCGTGCGGCATTCCCGGCTGGTCGGTGGAGGAGCATTGCGATCCGTCGGTGTGGTTCACAGACCGGGAGGGGCCCTGGGAGTGGAAGGGGCAATTGGCGGCGCGGAAGGACTGCGTATACGGCAAGCTGCTGCGCGGCAAGAATGCCTTTGTGAGCATGGAATGGTTCCCGGTGCTGGCAAACTACCGCCGGGACGGCTACGATTTTGAGGGACGCTGCGATGATGGCCTGGCGCCATACAAGGATAAGCTGCTGATGGCCTATCTGGAAGGGCATGCGCCGGTGCAGTCGCGAATTGCCAAGCGGGAGTGCGGCTTCAGCAAGGGCTACGACACGGTGCTGACGCGGCTGGAGATGCAGACGTATGTGGTCAATCAGGACTTTGTCTATTCGGTGGACAAACAGGGAAAGCCCTATGGGTGGGGCAATGCGCTGCTGACGACGCCGGAGAAATGGCTGGGAGAAACATTGGTTAACAGCGGCGATGCCTGTAAACCGGAAGCGTCGATGGAACGTCTGGTAGAGCATCTGGGCCGCTTGATGCCTGATGTGGATCGAAAGGCGATCCTGCGGGAATTGCGATAATGAAACTATTAACATAGCGCCATGCCGGTCTGAAAAACGGCGTGGCGCTTTCAAATTCGGAAGCTAATGCGTAACTTACACAAACTTACATATTAAGTATTTTGTTTAATCAAAATGTAGAAATTCGGTTGACATGACCTGTTGAATCGTTCATAATTGAATCATCCGGGCATGGATGTTTTGGCAGGTTTTCGGCGGAATGTGACAATCCGGCGAGATCAGGCGGAAGCAGGCCCGAAGTATCCGCTCATGACGCTCAAAAGAGCGCCAAACGAGACAAGGAGGAACCTCTATGAAGACCACCACCAAGATCCTGGCGCTGTTGACTGCGCTGATGATGGTCCTGGGCATGGTGCCCGCGGCTTTTGCCGATACCATCATCGTCAGCGTCGTTCCTGCTTCTACGACTGAAGCCGTGGAAGAAGCGGCTGTTGAGGCTCCCGCTGAGGCGGCTGACGTCATCGACACTGCTTACCTGATGTATGCCAACTCCGACTGGTCTGCCCAGTACTGGGGCGGCGACGCGGACGGCGGCGTGGTTGCCAAGAACGCCGACATCACCGGCGAGGGCAGCTACACCATCGGCCTGGACTTCACCGGCACTGAGGCCGGTGCTGCCGCTGGCCTGGCCTTCTCTGCCGTTGGCATCATCAATGGTGAGAAGACCCTGCCCAACTACTACATCCGCATCAATGAGATCCGCGTCAACGGCACCGCCATCGACGCGGCCAAGGGCTACACCTCCTCTGACGACGGTGTGACCACCCGCATGAACATCTACAACGAGTGGGTGGCCGAAGTGCCCGCCGACGCCCGTTCCTTCGACGGCAACACCGCCGACGCCAGCCCGATTATCGTTGATCCCGCTGCCTTCGAGTCCGTGACCACCGTCGAGGTCGACTTCGACCTGATGAAGAACGCCGAGGATGTCGCCTACATCGCCTTTGCTGACTCCGCCTGGGGCGTGCAGTACTGGGGCGGCGTGGCTGTGACCTCTGCCAAGATCACCGGCGCCGGTGACTACACCGTGGGCCTGGACTTCACTGCCACCGAGAACGGCGCTGCCAACGGCGTGGCCTTCACCGCGCTGTACATCCAGAACGGTGAAAAGACCTTCCCCGGCTACTTCCTCAAGATCAACGAGATCCGCATCGACGGCCAGGCGGTTGAGTTCGGCAAGGGCTACACCTCCTCCGACGACGGCGTGACCACCCGCATGAACATCTACAATGAGTGGGTTGCTTCCGTGCCCGCCGACGCCCGCAGCTTCGACGGCGTGACCGAGGACGCCGCTGCCTGCATCGTGGCCAAGGAGCTGTTCACTGAGGCCGTGAAGTCCTATGAGATCGACTTCACCCTGGTTCCCGTGACCGACGAGGCCTACATCATGTTCGCCAGCTCTGACTGGGGCGTCCAGTACTGGGGCGGCGAGGCTGACGGCGGCGTGGTGGCCACCAACGCCCAGATCGAGGGCGCCGGCACCTACACCATCGGCCTGGACTTCACCGGCACCGAGGCTGGCGCTGCTTCCGGCGTGGCCTTCACCTCCGTTGGCGTGGTGACCGGCGAAAAGACCTTCCCCGGCTACTTCATCGACGTCACCGAGATCAAGATCAACGGTGAGGCCATCGAGCTGGGCAAGGGCTACACCTCCTCCGACGACCAGATCTGCACCCGTGAGAACCTGTACAATGAGTGGGTCTCCGACCTGCCCACCGACGCCCGCCGCGCTGACGGCGACCTGGAGGGCGCTTCTCCCATGATGGTCAAGACCGAGGACTTCGCCGAGGTCAAGACCATGGAGGTCACCTTCAACTACATCTTCGGCGTGCCCGCTGCCACCGAGGAGGCCACCCTGTCTGCCGACGAGGCTGCCGAGCTGCTGGCCAAGGATTACAATGCCTACATCGGCGTGCAGTCCAAGAACTACATCTTCCGCACCATGTGGAATGACAACTACGGCCGTGACGCCGCTGAGCATGAGGGCTACTTCCAGCGCCTGCCCGGTTGGGACGGCGACCTGGCTGTGGACTACGGCGGAACCTTCGAGGACGCTGTGATCACCACCGACGGCACCTACACCGTGTCTCTGACCACCGGCGACATGGGCTTCGGCGGCGACGAGAGCTTCAACCTGCTGTTCGTCTCCACCGACATCCCCTCCAGCCTGGTCAAGGGCGGCTTCCTGACCATTGACAACGTCACCGTGAAGATCGGCGACGCCAAGACGCAGGAGTACACCGAGATCACCACCGGCGACGACTATGTCCGCATCACCCTGCTGGACACCTACAACCAGGCCGCTGAGCCCTTCGGCTACAACGTGCCCGGCGCCAACACGCCCATCGTTGTCACCTTCACTGTGACCGGTCTGACCGACTAATCCATGCGGCAGCACCGTACCGTCCTGGGACGGTGCTGCCCTTTTCTACGGGGGCCTTGCTCCGCATTGAGGGACAGGCCGCCTTTCCGTTCCCGGCATTTTGAAATCTGATGTTCATTTGGAGGGTCACAATGCAGGCACATGCGATAACCCCGGGCGCCAAGGCCAGGCAGACTGCCAAAACCAGCCCGATCCTGATGCCGGACCGGCTGCTGATTCTGCTGACGGGCCTGCTGGTCTTTTTCCCGCAGCTGAACCCCGGTCGAATCACCAGCGTCATCAACCACAACCTTTCGCTGTTTACCACCGCCCTGTCCTACAGCGCGGTGACGGACGGCATGAAGCTGGCGCTGCGCCGCAACCAGATCACCCCTGAGACGATCTATGTGCTGATGGTCGGCGCGATCATCATCCTGCTGGGCATTGTGCTGGCCGCCGCGGGCGCCTGCATGAGCCTGGGCAACAACCGCATGAAGCGCGTGGCGACGGTCATGGCTGCTGTGGGCGGCGTGGCGATCGGCGCAGGCCTTGGCGTTATCTATTATTCCTACCAGAGCATTGTTGCCCTGGCGTCTGACAAGATCCCGGCGATGATGCCCGCGGGCTTCGCGGTGTTTGCGGCGGCAGCGGTGCTGATTGCTGTGCTGTCGGTCCTCTCACGCCTGACGCTGCCCCGCGAGGTGGAGGAAAAGATGGAGATGGACGAGAAGTATCGTCTGTTCCTGATGTTCCTGCCCGTGCTGCTGCTGACCTTCGTGTTCTGCTATCTGCCCATTTACGGCTGGCGCTTCGCCTTCTTCGATTATCAGCCCGACGGCTCCATGGGCGAGTTCATGGGCCTGTACTGGTTCCAGCTGTGGCTGGGCAAGGCGAATTTGTCGGACATGATCCGCGTGCTGCGCAACACCCTGGCCATGTCCGGCCTGGGCATTGCCACCAGCTGGTTCCCGGTGGCCTTCGCCATCCTGCTGGCTGAGGTCAAGTCCTCCAAGTTCCAGCGCTTTGTGCAGACCTTCACCACCATCCCGAACTTCATCTCCTGGGTGCTGGTGTATTCCATCGCCCTGTCCATCTTCTCCACCGACGGCTTCATGAACAGCTTCCTGCGCAACGTGATGGGCGTGGACGGCGCCAACCGCTTCCACTGTATCTGGCACATCACCGTGCCCGGCCTGATGCCCACCTACTGCGTGATGCTGCTGATGAGCGTTGCCGGCATCCTGTCCAACGGCATGGAGCAGTATCTGGTGTTCAGCAATGCCATCAACTCCGACGTGATCCAGGTGCTGGATCTGTACGTCTACCAGATGTTCAAGTCCGGTTCGACCGAGCTGTCCATCGTGGTGGACATGGCCAAGTCGCTGATCGGCGTGGTGCTGCTGTTTGCTGCAAACGGCATCTCCAAGGTCGTCCGCGGCGAGAGCATTATTTAAGGAGGCGATGGTCATGAAGAAGAATGAAAACCGCGTCGGCCGCAAAAAGCTGCCGCTGATGACCCGTTTCCTGCTGATCGTGGGCGTGACCGCCCTGTGCGGATTGCTGATGTGGGTGTATTCCACGCAGATCGCAACGCCTGTGTACCAGTCCACTGCCAAATTGGAGATCGACACCGGCTTGCTGGAGGATTTCTTCTGGTACAGCAACAACAACTCCGCCATGGATCTGTGCGACTACTATCAGGACGTGCTGCGTGACAGCAAGACCCGTCAAATCGCGGCGGATGCTCTGGGTGGCAGCTACACCGCTGACAGCCTGAGCAAGAATGTCTCATCCAGTACGTACCTGACCACGGTGTTCAATCTGTCCGGTACCGGCAATACCCCGGAGGAAGCAAAGCGAGTGGCTGACGCCTGGGCGAACGCCGTGAATCAGGCGATCGCCGAGAAAAACGGCAAGACGGTCGAGGAGACCTCCGCCAAGGTGACTGAGAGCGCGGTGAACACCAAGCCTGTCAGCCCCAACGTGGTGCTGAACGTGCTGCTGGCCTGCGTCATCAGCCTGCTGATCAGCTACGCCATCTTCTCTCAGCAGCCGCTGTTTGACACGATCATCACGGTCGTGTTCACGCTGTTCACCATCCTGTGCATCTTCCCGTTCTACTATCTGTTCATCAACACCATCTCCGATAACCAGATGGTGTCTGCAGGCCTGATCAACTTCTTCCCGCAGGGCATCCACTTTACCAACTACATTAATCTCCGCGATGTGTCTGACCTGGGCTCCTCCGTCATCGTGACGGTGGCCCGAACCATCCTGGGCACGGCGCTGATGGTTGGCTGCTCTGCCTGGGCCGGTTATCTGGTCACCAAGCAGAAGATGTGGCACCGCCGCTTCTGGTACCGCGCACTGGTCATGACCATGTACTTCAACGCCGGTCTGATCCCGTGGTACACCAACATGCTGATGCTGGGCCTGACCGACAACTTCCTGGCCTACATCATCCCCGGCATGATCGCGCCCTACAACATCATCCTGGTCAAGACCTACATCGAGTCCATCCCAGCCTCCCTGGAGGAATCCGCCATCATCGACGGCGCAGGCACGGCGACGGTGTTCGTGAAGATCATCTGGCCGCTGTCCATCCCGATCCTGGCGACCATCTCCATCTTCGGCGCGGTGGGCAACTGGAACTCCTTCCAGGACTCCATGCTGCTCATGACCAGCCGCCCCGACCTGTACACGCTCCAGCACCGCCTGTATACCTACCTGAATCAGGCGACCAACCTGGGCGCTATCATGTCCTCCTCCTCCGGTGCCTCCCAGCAGAACATCGAGAACCTGCTGTCCAGCAAGGTCATCAAGTACACCATCTCCATGGTGACGATCATCCCGATCCTGCTGGTGTATCCCTTCATGCAGCGCTTCTTCGTCAAGGGCATCATGCTGGGCGCTGTGAAGGGCTGATCCACTTTCCGGAACCGATGGTTCAGTGCAACCATTTTGAAAGGAGCTTGTCCCATGAAAAAGACCGTGCGTATCCTCTCTCTGGTGCTGGCCTGCATGATGATGCTGGTCAGCGTCCCTGCCAGCGCGGATTACTGGCAGCTGCCCGCTGATACCGCCGATATTATCAGCGAGCTGTCCCCCAAGAACGGCGATCCCATCAAGCTGACCGCCTACAGCCAGCTGGCGAACTACTCCGGCGTGCAGACCGGCTGGGGCGCCACCCTGCTGCGCGACCTGTTCAATGTTGAGCTCAACATCGTGCCCGATCAGGACGGCACCTATGAGACCCGCATGAACTCCGGCAACCTGGGCGACCTGGTGATCTGGGGCTCCAACGGCGCTGACTATCAGAAGGCTGTGGCCGCTGATATGCTCTTCGACTGGGAAGAGGACTGGGGCGACGGCAAGCTGATCGACATCTATGCCCCCTACGTCGCTGCCAACTACACCGACGCCCTGGAGAGCAACCGCAAGATCAACGGCAACGGCAAGGTGCTGGGCTATGGCTTCGGCGTGGCCTTCACCACCGGCGCACACCAGAGCTTCATGTACTCCTGGGATCTGCGTTGGGACCTGTACAAGCAGCTGGGCTATCCGGACATCAAGAACCTGGACGACCTGGTGGGCGTGTTCAAGCAGATGAAGGAGATCTGCCCCACCGACGACCGCGGCAATGAGACCTACGCTGTGTCTGTCTGGCCCGACTGGGACGGCAACATGGTCATGTACGTCAAGGCCCTGGCCACCGCTTACTACGGCCTGGACGAGCTGGCCCTGGGTCACTACAATCCCCAGACCGGTGAGTTCTATGACTGCCTGGCCGAGGACAGCCCCTACATCGAGATGCTGAAGTTCTTCAACCGTCTGTATCGTGAGAACCTGCTGAACCCCAACTCCATGACCCAGACCTATGAGCAGGCCAGCGAAAAGCTGAAGAACAGCGGCACCTTCTGGTCCATCTTCAACTATGCCGGCTCCATGGCCTACAACACCGACGCTCACATGGCCGACGGCAAGTACATGTATGCCCGCGTGCCGGACGAGGCTTCTCCCATCGTATATGGCCTGGGCTCCTGCGGCGGCAACCGTATCTGGACTATCGGCTCCAAGACCGAGTATCCTGAGCTGTGCCTGGCCATCATGGACTACCTGTCCACCCCCGAAGGCTCCATGACCATGTGGTATGGCCCCAAGGGTCTGATGTGGGACTACAACGAGCAGGGCGGCATGTACTTCACAGAGCTGGGCATGGCCTGCAGCAACGACTCCAAGTATGATCTGTCCGGCGTGGAATGGGTCTCCCCCTACACCGGCAAGAGCTACACCCTGTCCGGCAACTTCAACGACGGCTGCATCCAGATCAACAATGTGACCCTGAACAAGGACTTTGTGAACCCCGATCCCGAGAGCAAGCTGGGCGAGGCCTTCAACAAGGACACCTGGGTCAGCGTCGTGACCGCCAACACCTATCCCATCCAGGACGACTGGCGCGCCTGGAGCGGCCATACCCTGGCTGACCAGTACATGGAGACCAAGCCCTACCTGGTGGCTCCCGACGTCCCCTATGCCGAGTCCGCCAAGTCCACCGAGCTGGAGGTGGCCTGGAGCCAGGTGACCAACACCATCACCACCTACTCCTGGCGCTGCATGTTCGCCAAGAGCGAGGGCGAGTTCAACTTCCACCTGGGCGAGATGCGCAAGATGTGCAAGAACTACGGCTATGACGACTGCGTGGAGTGGAGCAAGGGCGAAGCGGCCATCAAGTGGGCGCTGACCTGCGACATGTACGACATGGGCGCTGCCAAGTAATCATATCCGACCAAAAAACAGAGGAGAGGCTGCGAAATGCGGCCTCTCCTTTTCCGTGTCGCCAAAAAACGCTCCTGCGCACAGGCGTATGCGCAGGAGCGAACGGGACGCATCAGGTGATTACGCGCAGCGAACTGCCGTTTTTGCTCTTGGTGACCTCGATGCGGCTGGGAATGGTCTCGCGCAGACGCTGCACATGGGAGATGATGCCCACCATCCCCTTGCTGCGCTGGATGGTGCCGAGAACCTCCAGGGCGTCGCCAATGGAGTTGGCGTCCAGGGAACCGAAGCCTTCGTCGATAAATAGCGCTTCCATGCGGATACCGGCGCTGCCCTGGGCCTGAACGACGGTGCTCAGGCCAATGGCCAGGCTCAAGGAAACCAGGAACTTTTCGCCGCCGGAGAGCGTGGCGACGCTGCGGCGGGTGGCGCTCATGCTGTCCAGCACCTCCAGGTCAAGGCCTTTGCCATCGGTGGCGCGGTACAGGCGGTAGCGGCCGCCATGGATGGAACGCAGCAGCTGATTGGCCTGGTCGGTGATGGCGTTGAGCATGACGCTGAGCACATATCGCTGAAGGCTGGTGTCGCGGCTGCCGACCAGATGGCGCACAAAGGCCAGATTTTCGTCCGTCACGATGCGCTCCTTTTCACAGGCGGCGGCCAGGGAGGACAGCTGAGCCAGGTCGCGCTTCATCGTGGTCAGCAGCTGATCGGCCTCGATGTGCTGGCGCTGGGCGTCGGTTTGCAGGCGCTGGGCCTCGGCCAGACGGGCGTCGGCGGCGGCCATGTCCGGCGCGGTGAAGCCGCTGAGGGCAGATTGCTGCTGCGCAACGTCGCGCTCGGCGCTTTCCAGATCGTGGCGGTATTTCATGGCGGCGGCCTGCCGGGTTTGCAGGTCCTCGTGGGTCAGGAGACAGGCGGCGTAATCGGTCTCGTCGGCAAAGCCCGCGTTTTCCAACAGACGCTGCCATTCGTCGGCCTTTTCAGCGCAGGCGGCCTGGGCGGCGGCCTGCTGCTCGGTGGATTGAGCGAGGCGTGTCCGCCAGGTCTCGGCGGCCAGCTGGGCGCTGGTCAGGTGCTGGCGGAGCAGCTCTGTCTTTTGGTCAAAATCAGTGATTTGACGGGTGAGGACGCCAATCGCTGCTTCAAGCGCCTCTGCGGTGGCAATGTTGGGGATGCATTGGGTCTGGGCGGCGTGAAAGGCCTGAACGGCCAGCTCCATTTGATGACCGGCGGTCTGGATCTCCTCCTGGGCTTGGCGGTCCGCGTTCTCGGCGGCGCGATGGTCGGCTTCGGCAAGGCGCAGGGCCTCGTCAGCGGCATGCCAGGCGTCCTCTGCCGCCTTGAGCTGGGCGTCGGTCACGGCGCTGCTGCTTTGCACGGCTGGCGCAGGGTGATGAGTGCTGCCGCACACCGGGCAGGGAGCACCGTCGGTCAGCTCGGCGGCGAGCAGGCCGCGAATGCCGGCGCGATACTGCAGATTGGCGGCGGAGAAGGCGGCCAGGGCGTTCACCTGAGCATGCGTGCAGGCGGTATGGCGGGCGTCAGCCTTTTCGAGTGCCTTGCGGGCGGCGTCGGCGTTTTTTTCGGCAAGCGTCTGTGCCTTTCGGGCGATATGCCCCTGCTGGGTCGCTTCGTCGAGGGCGGCGTAGGCGCTGCGGGCGCTTTGCAGCCGGGTGAGACGAACCTTGCGCTCCTCGTTTTCAGGCGTCATGGCGGCATGCTCGGCCTGAGCGGCAGCGGCGGATTGCAGGGCATCCTGTGTCTGGCGCTGACCAAGGGTGCAGGAACGGACGTCCTTTTCGGCGGCGTCCAGCTCAGCGCAAAGACGCGTGTATTCAGCGTGGACAGGGGTCAGGCGCTCGGCCTGGGCGGCGCGGAGCAGCAAGGCGTCCTCGGCGTCCTGCGCGGGCTTTCGGGCGGCAAATGCGTCGCGGCGGGCAATGGCGGTGGTCAGCGAGGCAAAACGGTCGGCCAGGCGGGTGGCCTGTTCATGGGCAGCTTGCTGGACACTGAAGGCGGCTTCGGCCTGAGCACGGGCCGAAGCAAGGTCGGACAACTCAGCAGCGCGTCGGTCGGCCAGAGCGGCCAGCTCGGCGATCTGCTTGCAGTCATATCGGGCAAGACCGATGCCGAGCGCCTGCTCGCGGGCCATCAAGGCCTTGTTTTGGGCGTCGACGGCGGCCTTGATGCTGTCGACAATGCGCTGCCAGCGGTCGGCGCGGAACAGCGAAACCAGGATCTTTTCCTTCTCGGTGGAATCGGAGGTCAGCAGACGCTCAAACTTGCCCTGGGGCAGGATGATGACCTGGCGGAATTGATTGGCGGTCAGACCGATGATCTCCTCGGCTTTTCGATTCACATTTGTCTCTGTTGGATTCGTAACCAATACTTCCCACACGCCGTCTTGCCACACCTGACAGCCTTGTTCTTCCTTGATGGTGGCGGAGCGGCGTCCGTAACTCAGACTTCTGGTGAAACGATAGCGCCTGCCTTGATTTTCAAAGATAAACTCGATCTTTGTGGCGTCCTCTCTGGCGGCAAGATTACAGCGCATGCTGACTAACTTACCGCGCTCTCCGCCGCTGGACGTGCCGTAGAGCGCGTAGCACATGGCGTCCAGCATGGTGGTCTTGCCTGAGCCGGTCTCGCCGCAGATGAGGAACAGACCGTTCTGGCCCAGCGCTTCAAAGTCAATGAACTGCTCGTTCATGTAGGGGCCGAAGCATTGAAAGCGGACGGAAATGGGCTTCATAAAATGTTCCTCCTTTCTCAGGTCCGGTCAGCGGGGCCGTCGATGGCGGACAGCGCGTCGCGGAAAAGGTCGATCTGGGCGGCGGTGGGCTGATAATGGCAATGCTCGGCCATGAATTTGAGCATGATGCCCGTCTCATCGAGGCTGTGCAGGTCATTGACGGTGAGGGTCGCGGCGTTATCGGTGTCGTCGATGCTCTTGCCCTGAAGCTCCAGCAGATAGGGGAAGCGCTCCAAAAGACGCGCCATCAGCTCAAGACCGGCATAGCGGTCGGTGATTTCCAGGCGCAGATAGTCGTTTTCAAGACCCTCCATGGCCTCAATTTCTTCCAGCGTGCCGCGGACGGTGCGGCGGCCATGCAGGCAGGGAAGCGGGTGGAAGGTCTGCTCGCCGGTGGCGGTGTCAAAAATCACGACGCCCTTGGTCTGCTTTTCCTCGGAACCGAAGGAGTAGCGAAGCGGACTGCCGCAATAGCGGATCTGCGGGGCGACGATTTGCGGCTTATGAATGTGGCCAAGCGCGACATAATCGAAGCCGTCAAAGACCTGGCGGGACACGGCGGTGGCGTGGCCGATCAGGGCCGAGCGGTCGGACTCGGACAATTCCGCGTCCACGACCAACGAGTGGGACAGGATGATGTTGCAGCGCGACGGGTCCATCTGCTCCCGGATGTGGCTGCAAACCAGCTGGGCGGCGGCCTCCTGGGTGCGCAGCGTGTCCTTGTGCTCAGGAAACAGGGAGATCACGCGCTCGCGGTCGAAGAAGGGCAGCGGATATACGGCGACGTGCCCACCGTCCAGCAGCACGGGCTGCACATCGCGCTCCAGCACGCCGGACACATGCAGCCCGGCGGCGGCAAGCAGGTCGCGGCAGGCAGCCAGACGCGGCGCACTGTCATGATTGCCGGCGATGACGACCATCGGGACGCCCAGGTCCTTGCAGATGGTGGTGACGGCATGGTTATACAGGCTGATGGCGGAGGCGGTGACGATGCTCGAATCGTAGACGTCGCCGGCGCACAGAACAGCGTCCACCTGCTCGCGCCGGATCAGCGCAAAAAGCTGGTCGAGAAAATACCGGTGGTCGTCCTCAAAATAGGTCTGACCGGCGGAAAGACCGAAATGCCAGTCGGAGGTGTGAAGGATCTTCATGGGTCGTCCCCCTTTTTCAGATGACGACATTATACCACAATGGGAGCGAATTGCGAACAGATTTGGGGAAAGTCGGGCTGATTGCGAATCGGTCTAAAGTGTGATACAATGAAAGCAGCAAAGGAAGCGGAGGAACGAAGGATGACAGAGCGTCTGTACGATCAACACCCGGAGATGATGACCTTCACGGCGCAGGTGCTGAGCTGCGAAGAAAAGCAGGGGCAATACGCGGTGGCGCTGGACCGCACCGCCTTTTTCCCGGAGGGCGGCGGCCAGGGCGCGGACCACGGCACGCTGGGCGGCGCAAACGTGCTGGATGTGCATGAAAGCCAGGGCATGGTGACCCACACGGTGGACCGGCCGCTGGAGGTCGGTGCGGAAGTAATGGGCGAGGTGGATGCGGTGCGCCGTCTGTCCATGACCCAGCAGCATTCCGGCGAGCATATCTTCACCGGCATCATTCACGGGAAATATGGCTATGACAACGTGGGCTTCCATATCGGCACCGACGCGGTGACGGTCGATTTCAACGGCCCGCTGACTGAAGAACAGGTGCGCGAGGCGGAGCGCGAGGCCAATGAGGTCATCTGGCGCAACACGCCTATCCATGCGTGGTATCCCTCCAAGGAGGAGCTGGACGCCATGAGCTATCGCAGCAAGAAGGCCATTGACGGCGATGTGCGCATCGTGAATGTGGAGGGCGTCGATACCTGCGCCTGCTGCGGCACGCACGTGCCCACGGCGGGCGGCGTGGGCCAGATCAAGGTCATCAATATGATGAACTACAAGGGCGGCGTGCGCGTGTTTATCCTGTGCGGCATGCGTGCCCTGGACGCGGAGAATGAGATCCTCGATGAGAACCATGCGGTCAGCCACGCGCTGTCTGCCAAGCAGGGCAGCCTGACCGATGCGGTGAATCGTCTGCTGGAGGAGCGCGACCGGCTGAAGGCTCGCTGCGCGGAGCTGGGCCAGCTGGCGTTCAACAGCGCCGCCGCCGCGGAGACAGGCAGTGTACGTCTGGTGGTGGCCGATATGCTGGACACATCTCAGCTGCGCAAGGCGGCGGGCACTCTGGCCGATGGCGCGAAGTACGGCATGGCGCTGATCCCCAAGGGCGATGGCTGGAGCTATGCGCTGTCCTCGCAGACGGAGGATGTGCGAGGCGCGGCCAAGGCGCTGAACGAGCGCTTCGGCGGCAAGGGCGGCGGCCCGAAGGACATGGTGCAGGGGCTGCTCAGCGGCGGGAGCATGGCGGAGATCCGTGCGCTGCTGGAGACGCTGTAAGCCAAGTGACAAAACAAAATGACGGGGGGTGAGCGCATGGCGATCACAGCGTACTGCAAGAAATGCGGCCGGGATTATCCGATGACGGAGATCTGTCCGCGGTGTGGGGCGAAGCTCGGCCGGAACACGGGGCGAGTGGCCTGGTGCGTGGATCACAATCCGTTGAAGGACTGGATGAGCTGGAACGAGGCCATGCGCATCATTCTGCCCGTGGGTGCGCTGGTAGTCGTGCTGATCCTGGGACTGGAGGCGGCGGCAGGCGGCGGAAGCGCGGTGGAGGAGCTGCTGCGCGGCGGGCTGCCGTTCACGCTGCTGGTGATGGCTGGTTTGCTGCTTTTGATGATGACGCTGGTGTTCCTGATGCAGGGCGAGGATGTGCTGGACTGCGTCGTGGACAGCCGCGGCGTTCATCTGATGCAGTATCTGCCCGATCCGACGCCCTTCAAGCTGATCCTGCACCTGCGCTCGCCGCGTTTGATGGACCAGGTGAAGGAAAGCGGCGAGGACATTGTGCTGATTGCGCAGCACGACCTGGCATGGAAGGACATTGCCCGGGTGCAGCTGTGGCCGGAGCGGACGATGATCCTGTTCTATGCGCCGACCTGGTGGATGCGGGTGTATCTGCCGTGTACGCCCTTCACCTATGAGGATGTGATGGCCTACATCGGCGACCGCATTGGCGCGAAGAAGAAGGTCGTCATGCCCGACGAGCTGCGGGTGGCCAAGCCGAAGCCAACGCAGCCGAAGCGACCGGCCCAGCGGACGGAGGAGTATCGCCATGCGCCGGAAATGCCGGATGATTTCTCGAATATCGCGGATGTGCTGGGCGAGATCAAGGCAATGAATGATCAGGACGAGGCGCCAAGAGAATAATCGAACGACTGCTGTGAGGTTTTGTGCCATGCAGCAGTCGTCTTGTTTTTACAGGTGCGGCATTGCGCAGGCGGCGCGAACGTGGTATCATCAACGTATCAGGGACTTACACGGGAGGCGGATGAGATGAACATCAAGAAGGTTCTGGGATTGATCGTGCTGGCAGTGCTGGTGATTGCGGCCATTGTGCTGGGCAGCCGGATGGCCGTGCTGATCCCGCAGGTCCGGGAGGAACAGGCACGCACGCCCACGCCTGACCCGACCTACGGCAATGTGATGGTCATCACGCCGGACCCGGCCCGACCCACCAGGGCGCCCGCCTTCAAGCAGGGCATGGAGGGCGAGGCCATCGGGGAGATGCAGACGCGCCTGGCAGAGCTGGGCTATTATTCCGGCGAGATCGACAGTCAGTTTGGCCCCGGAACCCGCAGCGCGGTGGTGCTGTTCCAGGAGCAGAATGGTCTGGAGGCTGACGGTGTGGCGGGAACGGCGACCCTGACGCTGCTGTATTCCGACGCGGCGAAGATCATGACCATCACGCCCGCACCGACTGCGACGCCGGCGCCCACAGCCACGCCTGAACCGACCGCAGAGCCGGTCGCGTCGATCAGAAAGCCCTATGAGCGGGCGGACGGGCTGCCGCTGATCGTCAATCGGAGCAATCTGCTGCCGGACGGATATGAGACGTATGACCTGATCGTGATGAACGATTACTGCGACAGCAGTGTGGTGAAGATCAAATACAAGAACACCAAGGCAGAGCGCGAGGCAGTGGACGCCTTGATGGTGATGCTGCGCGCAGCCATCGACCAGGGGATCGGCAATTGGCAGATCAGCGCGGCCTACCGCGATACGGCGTATCAGAAAAAGCTGTTTGACAATCAGGTGAAGGAGTACATGAACAAGAACGGTCTGAGCCGTTCCCGCGCCGTCGAGGCGACGCGCAAGACCGTGGCGGACCCCGGCTCCAGCGAGCATCATATCGGCACGTCGTTTGACATCACGGTGCCCGGCGTCAGCTTCAAGGGCACGAAGCAGGCGAACTGGCTGGCCGAAAACTGCTGGGATTATGGCTTTATCCTGCGCTATACCGAGGATAAGGAGAAGATCACGGGTTTTCTGGCCGAGGCCTGGCATTTCAGGTATGTGGGGCTGCAGCATTCGCTGATCATGCGCGATCAGAAGCTGTGCCTGGAGGAATACGTGGATCTGTACGGTGTGGAGTGGGAAGAATAATAGGATAGAATCGAAAAAAAGGCAATTTGCCCGGAATAATTCAAGAAAAACCGAAAAACAGGGCCGTTTTGGTACAGGTTTGGTACACTTGGCATGATATACTCAACTTGTTCCTGCAAAACAATGATGCAGACAATCAACACATACCGCAAAAGGAGATGCCCCCTATGAAAAAGATCATGTCCATCCTGCTGGTCCTGGTTCTTCTGGTGACTGCCCTGCCCCTGTCCGCTTCCGCTATTGCAAATCCCTTCGGTGACGCCTGGGTCAAGACCGGCAACGGCAAGTCCGTTAATGTCCGCCGTACCCCCGCTACTGCTAATGACAATGTGATGAAGCAGCTGCCCTATGGCACCAAGGTTGAGATCGTCGGTTATGAGAAGGGCACCCAGTGGGCGCTGTGCGACATCGGCAATGGTATCCAGGGTTACATCATGTCCCGTTACCTGGTCCGCACCAACC
>R21__coassemble_170_pt1 | contig 55913 bp, 33 predicted proteins | sample R21__metabat2_low_PE_059 | metagenome-assembled genome bin R21
ATGATGGCGACGAACTCGCCCTCCTCCACGGTGAAATGGACGTTTTTCAGCGCCTCCACCTTATGGCCGCCGAAGCGGGCGGCATAGACCTTTTGCAGATGATCGACTTCAAGGAACGACATGGCGTTTCCCTCCTGTATGTTTGGTACAGGCCTATGATAGCAAAAACGGGGAATGCAGCGCCATCGGATCGGCTTACATTTCCCGCTTCATTTCTTACATTTCTGTAAGGATCATTCCGGCAGCGTCAAAAAGACCTGCGTGCCCTCGCCCAATTGCGAGGCGATGCGGATGCCCATATTCAGCCGCTCGCACACGCGCCTGCACAGGTACAGGCCCAATCCGCTGGCATTCTTGTCCGCGCGGCCGTTATAGCCGGTATAGCCCTTCTCGAACACGCGGGGCAGATCCTCCGGCGCGATGCCGATGCCGGTATCCGCGATGCACAGCGTCCTGTCGTCTGCCATGCGGATGGTGATCGAGCCCTCCCGCGTGTATTTGAGCGCGTTGGACAGCAGCTGCTCCAGCACGAAGGCCAGCCATTTTTCATCCGTGACCAGCATAGCACCGATCGGTTCATAGCGCAGGGACAGCCTGCGCCCGATGAACTCCGGGGCAAACTTGCGCACGGACGGGCGGATGATCTCGTCCAGGCTGACGCAGCGCAGCACATAGTCCGTGCTGTCCGAGCCCAGGCGCAGGAACGCCAGCACCATGTCCACGTACTGCTGCGTGCGGAACAGGTCGGAGCGCAGCTGCCGCGCAAGCTCGGTGTCCTCGTTTTGCAGCGTCAGCTTCATGGCCGCGATGGGCGTCTTGATCTGATGCGCCCACACGGTGTAGTAATCCACCATGTCCTGATAGTCGCTGCGGGCGGCGGCCTTTTCCCGGATCAGCTCGTCCCGGATGCTCGCGGCCAGCTGCGCCCAGGCATCTTCCGGCAGCGTGCCGCCCTCCGGCAGGTCCGCGAGCATTTCCGCCGTCATGTCCGCCATCCGTTCCAGCTCCCGGCATTTCGCGCGGGTCATCAAATAGTCCGCGGTCAGGAACGCCAGCCCGATGAACGCCGCGATGGCCGCGGGATACAGCGCCGCCTCCACCGGCAGGCGATACAGCGCAAAGGCCGCGGCAAACACCGCCGCCGCGAGCAGCAGGAAGCAGAGCAGGGCCCTTTTGCTTTTCAGATACGCAAGCAAGTCTTTCATCGCGTCACTCCACCAGGTAGCCCACGCCGAACCTGGTCGTGATGAAGCCGGCCAGCCCGGCGGCGTCCAGCTTTTTGCGCAGGCGGTTGACATTCACGGTCAGCGTGTTCTCGTCCACGAAGGAATCCGTCTCCCACAGCCGCTCCATCAGCGTTTCGCGGCTGACGACCTTGCCCTTGCTCTCCATCAGGCACACAAGGATCCGGTACTCGTTCCTGCTCAGCTCGATGCGCTTATCCTGCACGGTCAGCGTGTTGTCGTCCGTATTGAGGAATGCGCCGCGGTGGCTCAGCACATGCATGGGCGCGGTATAGTCATAGCTGCGGCGCAGCAGCGCCTGCAGCTTGGCCACCAGCACATTGCCGTCGAAGGGCTTGACGATGAAGTCGTCCGCGCCCATGTTCATCGCCATCACGATGTTCATGTTGTCGGCGGCGGAGGAGATGAAGATGATCGGCACGCGCGAGACCCTGCGGATCTCGGCACACCAGTGAAAGCCGCCCGCAAAGGGCAGCATGATGTCCAGCAGGACGATGTGCGGGTCGCAGGCCCGGAACTCCTCGGTCACACGCCGGAAGTCCCCGCAGAGATGCACGTCAAAGCCCCAGCTTTCCGTCAGGCGGCGGAGGCCGGACGCGATCCCGGCGTCGTCCTCGACAATGAACAGTCTGTACACGGCAAATGCCTCCTTGGGGGTCATGACCGAAGGCCGCGGCCCTCAGCGGTACTTGACGAACTGCACGCTCGCCGCCTCGTAGTTCATCGGATCGTCGATCCGCCAGGCCATGAAGCCCAGCTTGTTGATGTAGAAGTGCAGATTGCGCCGGGAGCACAGCGGCGTCTCGGTCCGCCAGGTCTTCACGTCCGGGTACATGGCCTCCACCCGATCCCAGACCTGCTTGCCCAGTCCCCTGCCGCGCAGCGCCGGGTCCAGGAAAATGCAGCCCAGGAAGTTCTCGTGCCGCTGCGCATTGCCAAACACGATGACCACGCCCGCGAGCTGTCCGTCCACCAGCACGCAATAGCTGTCCGCGCCCGATTCGACGGCGTTTATGCGCAGGAAGCTGCCGTCGTCGTAGCCGGGCGGCGCATCATGCACCGTGCGGAAAAGGGCGGAATCCTCGTCAAAGGCAGCCTTCATGATCGCGGTGGCCTGCGGGATATCCGCGGGGGTGAATCGTCTGAAAGAGATCGTCTGCATGGTCATTCCCTCCAAGCAATTTTGTCGGAGCTTTCCTTTGCGTTCGTCGATCCTGCGGCGTGTCCTTGCCATGCCGCGGCTCTCCGGCAGGTCTTCCGCCGGGGCGACCGCACGGGACTCACGGAGCCGGGATCGAAGATAACCGGCGCGCCGCAGGGAAACTGCGTCTCCGCCTTACGCCTTCTCAAAAACCACATGGCCGCTGGGGCAGCCGATACCGACGCCGTCGAAGATCAGCTGATCCCCGGTCCAGGAGAGCGCGCCCTGCATGGCGTCCGGGCCGTCCACGGTGCGCAGATGGATATGCAGCCGGTGGTCATGCCACACATACCCGCCGAAGAAGCGCAGCTTTTGCATGGGATTGACGCCCGCCAGCGCGGTCTTGCCTCTGGACAGATAGAAATCGAAGGCGTCCTGCGGCTGATCGCCGAAGCGCAGCTCCATGCGGATCATGTCGAAGGCAAACCCGCTCAGCCGCACCAGGACGGGATACCCCTGATGCTCGGCGCGGAAATCGCCCTCCGGCAGTTCACAGGCGGTCCCGTCGTCGTCAACGGACAGCGCGTACTTCAGCTGCGCCGCCTTCTCGGTCAGTGCGGCCTGGTCCGCGGGCGTGCCGGGGGCTGCGTCGAAGGCGGTGAACAGATGCTCGCGGATCAGCTTGAACTCCGCGCCCATATCGCTGGCGCCGCAGGTGATCGCCAGCACGGCGTCCCGCGCCTCGTCCACCATGCACACCTGGCCGAACGCGCCGTCGCCGCGATAACGGCCGTCGATGCTGCGCCAGAACTGGAAGCCGTAGCCCTGGCCCCATTCGTTGCCCGCCTCGCGCTCCCCGGCATAGTTGGCGATATGCTCCCGCGTCGCCAGCTCGACCCAGCCCTCAGGCAGCACCTGCCTGCCCTGCCAGACGCCCTTTTGCAGCAGGCATTGGCCGAAGCGGGCGATGCTCTCCGACGTCAGATGCAGGCCGAAGCCGCCGCAGCACACGCCCTCCGGCGAGAGGTCCCACTCGGGCTTGCCGATCCCCAGCGGCTCAAACAGGCGCGGCATCAGGTAATCCCGGATGGTCATGCCCGCTGCCTTCTGCACCATGCAGGAGACGAGATAGGTGCCGAAGGTATTGTAATGGAAATGCGCCATCGGCGGATACTTGATCTTGTGGGACAGCACGTGGCGGGCCCAGGTGATCTTGGGATCGGGCGACGGGGAATCGGAGGCTTCCTCCAGGCCGGAGCCCATGCTCAGCAGCGTTTCCAGCGTCACCCGGCGCATATCGTCCTGGTTTTCCTCCGGGACCTCCTCCGGCAGGACCTTCGTGACCGGCGTGTCCCAGCGCAGCAGGCCCTCCGCCACCGCAAAGCCTGCCGCCGCGGAGGTAAAGGACTTGCTCAGGGAAAACAGCACGTGCGGCGTCTGATCGTCATAGGGCGCCCAGTTCCAGCGGCACACCTCCTTGCCATGGCGCAAAAGGATCATGCTGTGGAACTGCACCTTGTCCTGCGCCTTCCCGGCTGCATCCAGAAAAGCCGCCAGTCCCTTTGAGGAGATCCCCGCCTCCTCCGGCGTCGCATACACGTCAAAAACACGCTGTTTCATCCTTGACCCTTCCTTTCTTCAATACAAACTCCTCTATTCATTTGCAGATATTTCCAATCACTATATTCTATCCCCCACCCCCATCTTCCTGCTCCAGGGGCTTTGCCCCGGGACCTCTGGGGGTTTCGCCGCTTTGCGGCGAGGAGGGGCGCCGCCCCTCCACCCCGCCAGGGCCGCAGGCCCTGGACCCGTTCCGCGCCCGGCTTGGTCGCACTTACAGGCTTGCGCGCGCGTGGGGGGGATGTGCCGCGGCTGAGTGGAGGATCGCAAACCCGCCTTGTTCAGGGGCCCAATCCCTGAACAAGGCGGGTTTGCTTGCGGCTTGCGTGTGGGTGTTTGTTTTTGGTTACTCGGACGGATTTGCTTTCCTGGTGCTGGTCTTCACCCACCGGCAATGCTACGCTTGGGCCCCTGCGGTGGAACTCGCGCGAGGCCTGACACCTGGTTCCGCGCGGCTGCGCGTGGGGCTGGCGCTTCTGCTCCTGCGCAGCGCTTCTGTGCCCTGGCCGGCTCCACAGTGTAGGGCGGGCACGTGGGGATGCCTTGGTGCGCCCGCTTCGGCTGCGCATATTCCGTATGCGGCGTCTTTCCCATAGAAAACGGCCGTGCCGGTGCGCCGGTACAGCCGCTTTGCTCCATCAGTGCGGTCAGGGGTCATCCCTGCTGGAATCTTGACAGGTGCTCGAAGGGCGTGATCAGACGACCGCGGTACAGGCCGCAGCCGTCGTTGATCAGGTCCGTGGACAGGGCGCTGAACATGTTCACATCCACCCTGGACAGGTCCAGATGCTGGAGCAGCTCGCCGCGCTGCCAGGCCTCGTCGAACTCATGGCTCAGGCCCACCGGGACCGACTCGCGGCGGGCGCGGTCCTTCCGCTGGCGTTCCTCATAGCCCAGGTGGTTGGCCGGACCGATGGTGGCGTTGTCGTCCATTTTCTTCGTGCGCAGCTGCATCTCGATGAAGCATCGGGCGATGTTGTCATAGAAGGTGATATGCAGCGAGCGGTAGCCTAACTTCTTCGGCGTGGCCACGTAGTCGCGGTAATAGGGTCTGACCGCCTCGTCCAGCTGCGAGTTCGCGCCGACGCTCGCACCCGCGATCTCCGCCGTGAAGCCGCGCTCCTCCATGAAGGCGGGCAGGCGGTTGGCAATTTGATACAGGGTTCGGATCTCCTCGGTCTCCAGGTCCATTCCGGGCGTCAAATGGCAGCGCGGGAGCGAGATCACGATGCGGTAGGCGATCAGGTCGCGGAAGGTGTGCAGCCGCTGCTTGAGCGGCGCCAGGTCCGGGAGCCGCCCATGCTCCTGATAGGCGTCGGAGATATACTCGGTGACGTAGCCGTTGAACTTGCCCTCCGCGCGGATCAGGCTCTTGATGCGCCCGCGGAAGGTGAACGCCAGGTCCGGGTACTCCCGCACCATCAGCCGGTAGTATTCGTGGATGCGCCGGCTCTGCGACGTCAGGAAGTCGCCCTGCTCCAGGAGGCTGGTCATCTGCAAAAGGAAGTTGCAGTGCGCCAGGTCCACCGGGTTATGCGTGCGCAGGGCGTCTGCGCGCAGGTCCGTCTCATATTGGTGCAGGATCTTCAGGATCGTGCTGCCGTCGTAGAGATAGTCGTTCAGCGAGATCATAGCGGCTCTCCGTTCGGTCGGTTGATGTTCAGCTCGTTCATCCACACGTGCATTTCCTTCTCCCAGGCGCGCTCGGAATGGTTGTCGTTCTTGAACACATGGGGGAGCACGTCCACGCCGGGCTTTTTCAGCAGGGCGCGGATCAATTGCAGGTTCTGGTCGGTCACGCGGGCAAACAGCGCGTGCGTTTCGTATTCGTAGCCGCCCCAGCTGATATAAACGCTGGTGTCCGGGTGCATCTCATGCCCGATGTCCTCGCGCAGCTGCTTGTAGATCGGGTACAGGTGCGGGCTGACGGAGATCCCCTTGCCGTACACGTCGCTGTTCATCAGGATCATGTACAGCGACATGAGGCCGCCCATGGAGCTGCCGCCGATATACGTGTGCGCGCGGTCGGGCAGGGTGGGATACTTGCCGTCGACGTACCCCTTGAGGTCCGTCGTCATCCACCGGATCAGAGCCCGGCCCTTCTGCTCCACATGGTAGCCGCAGGGGTCGTCATAGCTGTACGGGCTGAACTCATCCAGGCGGCTCCAGCCCTCGTGGTTGCATTCCAGGCCCACGACCATCAGCCGGGTGTGATGACTGTCCAGGTAATCCTTCATCCCCCAGCTCTTGCCGTAGGTCGCGTCGCTGTCATAGAACAGATTGTGGCCGTCGAACATGTACAGCACCGGCAAGCGTTCTTCCGGCTTCAGGTCGTCAGGGATATAGATATGCAGCATCCGCTCGCAATCCAGGGGCTCGATCCGGATCATTTCTTTTACGACCATGGAAAACACCTCGCTCAATCGCAGCAAAAGGGCAATGAATCATGCATCATTGCCTGCGATGATTATAGCACAGTTGCCGTCGGTTTTCCAGCCGTTTTCTGTACTTCTGCGGGACTTTGGCGCACGCGCAAGGACGCCCGCGCCAAAGGCGGCCCGCTCATCCCCTGCCGGTCATTTGCCGTCCGGATCGGCTGCGGGCCGGTCTGCTCACAATCTCAGTTCATCCGGGAGCCGCGCGGCTGCGCCGGGATGGCGGCGCTGATATTCCAGCAGGATGGCGACGGCCCGGGTGTCGCCCCGCCTCTGCGCGCGGGCAAAGAAGTGCGGCAGGTACCGGCTGTCCAGCAGCTCCTCGGCGCACAGCAGGGCCAGCAGGCCGGGATCGTCGGCGGCCAGGTCGATCAGCCGGGGATCGTTCGCTCTCTCCCGGAGGTACCGCAGGTGCGCCTGACAGCGCGGCGTGTCGGGGGCCGTGGGGCGGCCTGCGAAGGTGGCGAGGGCGCGAAGGCCCAGGTCGTCCCTGTCCAGCAGCGCCGGGTCGCCGACGCTCACGCTCGTCAGGTCGGGGCACTCCGCAAACGCCCCCTCGCCAATGGATGTGACGCTGTCCGGGATCGTGACGGACGTCAGGCTGATGCAGGAATGAAACGCGTGGTCGGCGATGCTTGCAGCGCCCTCCGGGATCGTGACGCTGGTCAGGCGGCCGCAGGACCTGAACGCGGAATCGCCGATGTCCGCGACGCCCTCCGGGATCGTGACGGAGGTCAGGCCGAAACAGGACCTGAACGTGGAATCCCCGATCCTTTCGACGCCCCGCGGGATCGTGACGGAGGTCAGGCCGGAGCAGCAGAAAAACGCTTGATCGCCGATCCTCGTCACGCCCTCCGGGATCGCGGCGGAGGTCAGGCTGCGGCAAAATTGGAACGCATGTGCGCCGATCCCGGTGACGCCCCGCGGGATCGTGACGGAGGTCAGGGCGGTGCAGTACTGAAACGCGCAGCTGCCGATGCGGACCACGCCGTCCGGGATCGTGACGCTGGTCAGCTCCCGGCAGAACCTGAACGCAGAATCCCGGATCTCGGTGATCCCCTCGGGGAGGCGGACGGACAGCAGGCTCTGGCAGCCGGCGAACGCGCCCTCGCCGATGACGGCGACGCCGGCGGGGATGTCCACGGAGGTCAGCGCGGTACATTCATAGAACGCGCGCTCGCCGATGGCGGTGACGCCCTCCGGGATCGTGATGGCCGTCAGGCTGCGGCAGAGACAGAACGCAAACGCGCCGATGGCCCGGACGCCCGCCGGGATGCGGGGCGCGGGGTCTTCCCCGCGATACCTGACCAGCACGCCGTCCCGGATCTCGAAATCGGTATCCATCATTTCTCGCTCCTGTCCGTGTCGTTCCGGTCATCCGCGGCGCAACGGCCGGTCATTCGCCGCCCGTGTCGTCTTCCGGGAGATCCGCGTCCAGGCGCAGCTCGTCCGGCGTCGATTCGGGCCCGCCCCCATAGCGGCGCTGGTATTCCAGCAGCAGGGCAGTCCCCTGGGTGCTCTCCGTCTCCTGCGCGCGGGCGAGGTAAGCCGGAATGACGGCGGGCGTCAGCAGCCCTTCCTCAAGCAGCAGGGTCAGCAGCGCGGGACGATGGACGGCGGCGTCGATCAGGGCATGCTCCGCGACGTTTTCCCGGATATAGTCCAGATGCTCAGCATAGCGCCGGGTGCCCGGAGCGGCAGGATGCTCGGCAAAACCCACTGCGGCGAAGGGCCGGACGCTCTCCGACAGCAGTCCGATGCTGCCGATGGTGATGGACGCCAGCCGGAAGCAGCCGGCGAACACATTCCTGCCAATGTGGCTGACGCTGTCCGGGATGGTAACGTTCATCAGCTTTTCGCACTTAAAGAACACTTCGTCCCCGATCCAGGCAGCGCCTTCCATGAGGGTGACGTTCGTCAGGCCGGCGCAGGATGCGAACGCGTGATACTCCATGTTCACAACGCTGCCGGGGACGGTGACGACGGTCAGGCCGGTGCAGTTGTCAAACGCATATTTGTCGATGCTCACGACGCCGTCCGGGATATTGACCGCCTTCAGGCCGGCGCAGGATGCGAACGCATAGGCCTCGATCTTCGTCACGTTCCCGGGGATGACGATCTCCGTCAGGCTGCGGCAGCCGAGGAACGCAGCACGCCCGATCCTGGTGATGGCGCTGGGGAGGGTCACGGTCGTCAGGTCCGGGCAGTATGCGAAAGTTTGTTCGCCTATATCGACGACGCTGTCCGGGATCGTGACCGCCGTCAGGCCCATGCAGCCCTGGAAGGCGTCGTCCCCGATCAGGGCGATCCCCTGCGGGACCTGGCAATCGGCCTTGTTCCTGCCGCCAAGACAACTGACGAGGGTCCCTGTCCCCTTCTCCACCAGGATGCCGTCCCGGCATGCAAGGCAGGGGTGGTCCGGGCTGATCCGGACAGACGACAGGCTGGTACAGCCGATAAACGGATTTGTCCCGATCGACCTGACGCCGTCCGGGATATTGATGGTCTTCAGGCTTTTGCAGCCCTGGAATGTGCGATACCCTATGCAGGCGAGGCTGTCGGGAAGGACAGCGAGGGCCAGGTCCGCGCACCCGCAAAAGGCCTCCTTCCCAATACTGACGACGCCGTCCGGGATGGCGATGGTTTTCATCCTCTTGCAGTACAGGAACATTTTGTCCGGGATATGGGTAAGGCCCGCCGGGAGCCTGACGAGATCCAGGTTCGCGCAGTCCTTGAACGCCTCCTTGCCAATGCTGACGACGCTGTCCGGGATGGTGATCGCCGCCAGGTTCCAGCAGGAATAAAACGCCCGCGCGCCGATACGGACGACGCTGTCCGGCAGCGTGACGGAGGTCAGATGGCCGCAGTGAGCGAATCCCTCATCGCCAATGCCGGTGACGCCGTCCGGGACGCACGGCTCAGGGTCCTCCCCCCAATAGCTGACGAGGATACCGTTCTCGATCTGGAAATCGCTGTCCATCGTTTTCTCCCCCTGTCCGTGCCCTTTCGTTCGCTGTCACAGCCTCCGCCGCTCCCCGCAGTTCGCCCTGTCTTCCCGCGGATTCCGTTCCCGGCGCAGCGTCCGGCGGGCAGCCCTCGTCATTTGTGAGATTCTTCACGGAAAGTCGGGGGGATGAGCAATCCATAAGGATGCGGCGCCGAAGGTCCAGGGCGAGCGGAAAGCGGCCGGACGGGCTCTGTCCCGGTCGCGCCCGCAGGCGCAAAATCCTTGGCGGCCATGGAATGAATCCCCCCGGAGATCCGTGAAGCGTCATTTTTGATGCCTGTTGATCCTTGCGAAGCGTTCCGCATCCACCTTGGGCTGACGGTCGGGCGACAGCAGGCCGTTGATCTCCTGCATCACATCCGTCAGCTGGGTATAGCAGAAGCCCTGACATTCCGGGATCTGCCAGATCGCATCGGTCACAGACTGATAGCGGGCAAAGAACGCTTCCTCATCCGCTACTTTGCCGTGGTAGCCCCAGGTGCTCATGCCGCCCATCTGCGACTGAATGCCTTTGTTGATGAAGGCAATGCCGCCGTATTCCGTCACCATCAGCGCCTCCCGGCCGGTGGGCGTTTCCCCGGCCGCATAGCAGCGGCGGAAATCGTTGGTGCTCTTTTCCAGCTGCGCGCGGCTGGCGAAATGGGCGGCCATGGTCTCGCCCTTGTCCGTGTAATCATGCAGGGCGCAGATATCGCCGCACACCTGCTCCCAGCCGTCATTGACCGAGCACAGGCGCGTCCCGTCGGCAGCCTTCGTCAGCTGATACAGCATGCGCGCCGCAGCCTGCTGGCGCTTGTCGGCGTAGATGTGCTGCACGCCCCAGCTCTCGTTGAGCGGCACCCAATTGATGATGCAGGGATGGTTGAAATCGCGGTCGATAAATTCCGTGAGCGTGTTCGTGACATTGACGATCATTTCATCGGTGAAGTCGTAGGCGCTGGGCACCTCGCCCCACACCAGCAGGCCCAGCTTATCCGCCCAGTAGTAATAGCGCGGGTCCTCGATCTTCTGATGCTTGCGCGCGCCGTTGTAGCCGAATTTTTTGGTCCATTCCACATCGGCGCGGATGGCGTCGTCCGAGGGCGGCGTGAGCAGCGACTGCGGCCAGTAGCCCTGATCCAGCACCAGGCGCTGATAGAGCCTGCAGTCGTTCAGATAGACGGTCCCGTTCGTCACCTCGATCTTGCGCATGCCGAAATAGGTGCGGACGTCGTCGACGGCGCGGCCCTCGTCCAGGATGCGCACCTGCACGTCATACAGCGCAGGATGGCTGGGCGTCCAGTATTCCACGTTGTCCAGCCTGCCGCGGGTGACAAGGCTGACCGGGACGCGGAAGGTCCTGTCCTGCGTGTTCACGGTCACGCGCCTGACCAGCCTGCCGTTCAGCGTCACCGTGACCTCCGCGTCCAGCGAGCCCTTCGGGAACCGGTCCAGGACGATCTCGGCGGTCATCATCTCGCGGTCCACGTCGGGCGTGATGTGGATGCGGCGGATGGCATACTCGCCCACGGCTTCCAGATACACCGTCTGCCAGATGCCGGTGACGGGCGTGTACCAGCAGCCCATCAATCCGGTGTTCCAGTACTGCTTGCCGCGCGGCTGGGTGCAGTCCGGCGCGTCCTCCGCGCGCACGCACAGGTCGTTCTCGCCGTCGTGCAGCACATGGGTGACGTCCAGGGCAAAGGGCGTATAGCCGCCTTTGTGCGTGCCGACCAGCTGGCCGTTCACGAACACGGACGCCTGCTCGTCCACCGCTCCGAAGCGCAGCAGCACCCGCCGCCCCGCCATCTCCTGCGGCACGGTAAAGGCGCGGCGATACCACACCACGGGATGGATCTCATCCGTCGGGCCGATGCCGCTCATGGCCGTCTGATAGGCAAAGGGCACAAGGATACGCCGGTCAAAGGCTTTGCCGGGCTGGTGCCAGCCCTCGCGCAGGCCCGCGTCCTCGTCGTCGAAGGCAAACTGCCAGGTCCCGTTCAGATTGGTAAAGGTATCGCGCATAAAGTCCGGACGCGGATGCTCCGGGCGCGGGATCTGTTCCGTCATATTCCGTCCTCCTTCAGCAATGGCAGGGCGTCCACACCGTCACGGTATGGCTGCCGGTTTCCAGCTGCGCCAGCGGGCCGGGAACGCAGATGTCCCCGCGGCGCACGCCGAGCAGATCGGGTGCAAAGTCCACCGGCGTGCCGTCGGGATTGTCATAGGGCGCTTCCACGCACCGGGGCATGCCCAGCGTCTGTGTGGAGACCGGCACGGCCTTGGCCTGCGCCAGCGCTTCGGGCGCCTCCAGTGTCAGGATGGCGCAGCCGTCCCGGAGCGTCACCGCCGCAGTGACCGCCGCGTTCAGCGCATCCTGCTCATGGCGGCAGGCCCTGGCGCAGCCGCCGTAGACATTGCCGCCCAGGTACACCGGCTGCATCACGCGGGCATATTTGGCCTCGTCGGTGTTGCCCTCCCGCGCCAGCAGCGCCCCGTAATCCGCCGCCGTGTTGTTCTGGTCGTAGCCGTCGGTACCGGCATGGAAGCGGTCCTCCGGCACGGCATACTGGCCGGTGAAGATGTTGTTGTACAGGCGGTCGTCGCCGCCATAGGTGAAGATCACGCCGGCCACCTGCGTGGTATGTGCAAAGTGATAGGGCGTGGCGCGCTCCATCACCCGCACATGGCGCGTCCAGCCGCAGCACAGATTGTGCACGAAGGCCGTGCCCTGGGCGCAGTTGTCAAAGGCATAGGGCGAGGCGAAAATGTTGTTGTCCACCAGGCAGGGGCCATGGGTCACCTCGATCATGAAGTCGCGGTCATTGCGGCACAGCACATTGCGGGAGACCTGCGTGCCCTGGGCCTCCCAGTCCAGCCAGATGCCCAGCGTGCAGTCATGGATCAGGTTATGGCGGATCACGGTATCCACCGCTGCGTGGAACTTGATGCCGGCGATCTCGTAGCCGAAATATTCGCCGCGGGTGGCGATGTTGCAGATGCGGTTGTGCTCCACGGTGCAGAACGCGCAGCCCAGATGGCCCACCACGCCGTTCTGACCGCAATCGTGGATGACGTTATTGCGCACGATATGGCCGCCCACGTTTTCCTTGCTCCAGCCCTGCTGCAGGGCCAGGAACACGGCCTCCATCTGATACTCGTAGCCCGGCTTGCGGCCATAGCGGGTATGCAGGTTGTCGCCGGTGGTCTCGTCCTTGCCCAGGCTCACGCAGCTGCACTTGGCGTCGTGCAGGTCGTTGTCCTCGATGATCCAGCCCTTGCTCCAATGCGGACCGATCAGGCCGGGCTGATCGCCGGTGGGCGGCGCCCAGGGCGTGGCGGCCTGCGCCATCTCGAAGCCCCGCACGGTGATGTAGTTCACATGCTTGCCCGCCGGATAGAAGCAGCAGGGGCGCACGTTGATCTCCGTCAGCTGCTCGTTGGGATCGGCCTGGCCGAAGTTGGCCCAGATGGTGGTCGTATCCTCCTCCACCTGCGCCGTCCATTGCAGCGCGGTCTCCTCCGGCGCGGGATGGGGCAGCTCGCGCGGGTCCCAGGGCGGCTTGAGCCCCAGGGTCTTCTTCTGCGCGCGCAGCACCGTCTCCCGGTCGGGCGCTTCGTACAGGGCCTTGCCGTTCAGGTACACCTCGCCGGTGTGCAGCGGCTGCTCCAGCGGCTCCAGCAGCCAGTCGCCGAAGATGGGCGTGGCGTAGGGATTGCATGCGCCGAACATGGCGTTGGGCACGACGGCCTGCCACAGGCCATCCGCCTGCCGCACCCAGCCTGTCACCCGCTCGGAGCCCTTGATGACCGCGTGCTCGCCCGGCGCGGCCTCAAACGTGATGCGGGCCGTATCGCTCAGACCGCCGTTGACCGGCTTCACCCATTCGCGGTACACGCCCTCGTGGACGCGCACGGTGTCGCCGGGCTGGGCCAATTGTGCCGCGCGGCTGATGGTTTTCAGCGGGGCCTCCGCCGTGCCGGCGGCGCGGTCGCTGCCATTGACAGAAACATGATAGATCATGATGATCGCTCCTTTGTTGCTCAAAAACCGGTACCCGGCAATCCCGGATACCGGTTCGTCATCAATTATGCCAGCTTCACGCGCACGGTCCTGACCTCGAAGCCGTGGAAGGTCAGCGCGATCTGATCGTCCTTCACCGTCAGCTGCTCCTTGCTCTCCTCCAGCAGGTTGGCCGCACAGGCGGAGGCCACGGGCATATTCAGGGTCAGCACGGCGTCGGTCGCGGCGCGCTTGCTCTCATACATGCGGATGATGACGTCGCCGGAGCCGTCCTCGGCGGCCTTCACGGTGTCGATCACCACGTTGGGCGCGTCGATGCTCATCATGGAGGCAGTCCCGGCGGTCCCACCGGCCACCGTCACGGGCACGTTCAGCTCATAGCCCTCGCGCACCACGCCGCTGTCCATCAGGGAGCCGTCCCACACATAGTAGCTGTAGGCAAAATGGTGCATGCCCATGTCCGCATGGAAATCGGGCGACTTGGGCGCGCGCAGCAGGGTCAGGTCGATGCTGTCGCCCAGCATGCTCACGCCGTACTTGCTCTCATTGAGCACAGCCGCGCCGCGGTTCTCGTCGCACAGGGCGGTGTAGTGGTGGTTGCAGACCTCATAGCGGTCGGCGTCATAGGGGCGGCTGCGGTGGGTGGGCCGCCTGATATAGCCGAACTGGATCTCATTGATGGCTTCGTCGGCCTGCACGCCGGTGGAGAAGGCGGCCTTGAGCACGCGGTGCTGCTCCTGCCAGTCGATATCTGTCACCACGTCCACGCGGGTCGCGCCGGTCTCCAGCGAGATGCGCTGCTCCAGCGAAGACCGGGAGAAGCTGCGCTTCACCAGCACCGTACACTTGAAGGGATCACATTCCTCGATCTCCAGGCAGCTCTCGCCGTCCAGGTCCACGGGGCAGCTCTCATAGGTGCTGTCCAGATCCCAGGCCTCGAACGCGCGGGGCACGTCCTTGTACATCTTCAGCACATTGCCGGCGCTGCCGATGCGCTGATGGCCCTTGGCGTCCACGCAGGAGACGATCTCGCCGCGCCGGTTGATGCGGACGGTCAGCAGGCCGTTGCTCATCACGGCTTCATCGCCGTCCATGCACACGGTCACAGGCCGGGCGGGCGCGGCGGTGTCCACCCGGGAGGTCCAGCCCATGGCGGGAATGGTGACGACGCCATAGCCGTCGGCGGTCTTCACCACGGCCCTGCGCTCCCAGCTCAGGCTGTTGAACCAGGTCCTGCCCTCGCCGCTCGTCAGGGCGGCAGTCGCGGCGGCGGTCAGGCCGGTCGCTTCGTCGATGATCTCGCCGTAGAGCTTGCGAGCCTCCACATACACGCGCCCGATGCTGGAGCCGGGCAGGATGTCATGGAACTGGTTGAGCAGGGTATGCTTCCAGCGGCGATCCAGCGCCTCGGCGGGATAGGCGACCTTGCCGCGGGCAGCCACGGACCAGATCTCGGCCTCGCGCAGCGCCAGCTCGCTCTTGCGGTTGCCGCGCTTGATGGCCGCCTGGCTGGTGAACACGCCGCGATGGGCCTGGAAGTACAGTTCGCCCACATACCGGTTCTTGGGGCCGCCGTCGGCCTGGCAGTCCTCAAAGAACGTCTGGGGCGCCTCGATGCGCATCTGCGGCACGCCCTCCAGGTCGCGGTTGCGGCGGATGTCCTCCAGGTTGTCGCGGGTGGGGCCGCCGCCGCCGTCGCCGTAGCCAAAGGGCAGCAGGAAGCGCTTCACGCCGCGCTTCTGCACGCGGTCACGCCAGCGCTCCGCCACGGTCTGGGCGTCGGTGCGGGAGGTATAGTCCATGTGCAGGAAGGACGTGATCTCGCTGCCGTCCATGCCCTGCCAGGTGAAATAATGATAGGGGAAGCGGTCGCCGCCGTTGTAGCTCCAGAAGATCTTCTGGGTCGTGAGGTACTTCACGCCCGCGTCCTTGAGCAGCTGGGGCAGCACGGCGCTGTAGCCGAAGGTATCCGGCAGCCACAGCAGCTGGCAGTCCACGCCGAACTCATCCCGATAGAACTTTTTGCCCAGCAGGAGCTGACGCACCAGCGATTCGCCGGAGGTCATGTTGGTATCGGGCTCCACCCACATGCTGCCGTCCGGGATCCACTGACCGGCCTTGACCTTCTCCTTGATCTTCTCAAACAGCTTGGGATACAGCTCCTTGCAGATCTGATAGGCTTCGGGCTGGCTCTGCACATACTTGTACTCGGGGTACAGGTCCATCATGCGGATCTGCGCGGCGAAGGTACGGGCCACCTTGCGCTGGGTCTCGCGGTAGGGCCACAGCCAGCAGATGTCGATGTGCGCGTTGCCGATGGCATAGAACTGGGGCGCGGTGGAGCCGTTCTTCGCCTCCATCACGGGGCGCAGCATCTCGCGGGCGGCCGCGTAATCGGCGATGCGCTGCTCGCGGGGCTGCTCAAAATCCACCATGATCGTGAACTGTTCCAGCGCGTCCTCGATCTCCGCCAGGCGCAGGGACATGGGGTCCAGCACCTTGCGCAGGTCGCTGAGGGTGGTCACGTCCTTCCACAGCTGGTAGGCCTCCTCATGCCAGATACCGAAGGTGCAGGGGGCCATCACCTGGCGCAGCGTGCTTTCATCGCGCACCGTGTAGGTATTGCCGTCGTCCTGGATCATGGGACCCAGCACGCTGCGGCTGCGGTGGTCGCGGGGATAGTCATGGCCCGCGTAGGCCTCCATCAGCAGGTGATAGCGTGCTCCGGGCTCGCCGTCATTGGTCAGGATCTGATCGCTGATGTGATGATGGCGCTCCTTCACCCAGTCGGCGCGGCGGGTGCCGAACTCCTCGCCGTTCACATACAGGGTCGCCTCGCCGCCCTGGTTCAGGTCCATCACGATGCGCTGGCCGCGGGCCTTTTCGGGCAGCACCATATCGCCGCGCATCCAGCAGTATTCCCACATATGGCCCCAGGCAGCGCCGTCGGTCATGGGGGCAAAGGTGTGCTGCTCCGCCTCCTCAGGCGTCAGCATGTCATAGGTGCAGAAGCCTTCCAGTTCGATCCGGCCCAGCGGCTCATAAAGCTCGCGCCGCAGGGCTACGATCCACGCTTCCAGTCGTTCTTCCCATTCAGGCTGCATCACGGTATCCTCCCTTTTGTGTTGTCAAATCGTTACATCCGGCGTCCGGCCAGGTCGGTCACATGCCAGCCGGTCAGCGCGCCGTGCATGATGGTCAGCGTCACGCGCTCGCCGGGCAGCAGGGTCACGTCGTTATCATCCAGCAGCGCGTCCGTATCGTCGGCGCTTTCCAGGTGCAGCCACATCGCCGCTTTGGTGCCTTCATTCGTCATGACGATGGTATTTCCCTGCTGACAGACGGTCATGGGCTGCTTTTCCATCGTGATGAAGGGCCGCAGCGGCGTCTCCTCCTGCTGGGAGAACAGGTAGGTCTCGCGCAGAGGCGTTCCGTCATCCAGGACTGCTTCCGCGCGGGCCAGCCACACGCCATCGGCCAGCTGCGGTACGGTGAAGACCGCCTCCAGGCTGCCCTTGCCGCCGTCCAGCGCGACCTCGGCCTGCCGGGTATACAGGACCGTGCCGTCCATCTGATAAGCGGTGAGCTTCAGCGCAGCCCTGCCGCAGCCGGTCAGGTCGTCCACATAGGCCAGCAGCGAAACCTGCCCGTCTGCTGCCTGGATCATGCTGTCATACCGCAGGCCCACGCAGCGGGGCGCATAGGCGCGCTTCACGGCATAGTACACGCCCTTGGTGCGTCCGTAATACTCCACCAGATTGGTGCAGGACACGTTCGGGAAGGGCTCGTTCATCTGCCAGATGATGCTGCCGCCGTTCTGACCGCGGCGCAGGCGGTTGCTCAGCAGCGTATAGCGGATGGCCTCGGTCTGCATCATCTGACTGACCGCCACCCACTGCTCCACGTTTGCGATGCTGCCGAACAGCTTCTCGTCGCGGTAATGCAGGGTCTCCCACCACTCGCCGTGATGGCGCAGGACGGGATGCTCCTTCATGCCATACACGCCGAAGTCGGCCTCGGGCAGGATGCGGCGCAGCTGCTCCACGCTGCTCATGCCGTCCGCGCCGAACTCGCTTTGCAGCATGCTGTCGGAGGCATTGTATTTCGCATAATGGCCCCGCACGCCGTCGTACTGCCAGTTGCCGTGGACGTCGTGGTGGCCCTCCTCCGGGTTATCCAGACCGAAGGCGGGGCCGGAGGGGCTGGACGGCAGGAACAGGCGCTGCGGGTCCAGCTCGCGCACCAGGCGCTTGAGCATGGCGATGTTCATGTCGCCCTCGGTGATGGGATGGAAGAACGCGTCGGCCAGCTCGTTGCCGCCGCTCCACCAGGTCAGGCTCACATGATTGCGGCGCGCCAGGATGCCCGCGCGGCTGTTGCGTTCCAGCAGCGCCAGGAAGGCCGGATCGTGGCAGGGCATGTTGTCGATGCCGGAGGAGGACTGGATGAACTCCTGCCAGATCAGGATGCCGTTCTCGTCCGCCAGGCGGTAGAAGGTCTCGGTCTCGATGACGCCGCCGCCCCACACGCGCACCGCGTTCACGTTCAGGTGGCGCAGCTTCATGAACATGCGGCGGTAGTCGTCCTCGGACACATCGCCGTAGCACATATCCAGAGGCGTCATGTTCACGCCGCGGATGTACACCGTCTCGCCGTTGATCACCGGGCGGTAGGGCAGCGCGGTCCGGTCCGCGCCGTCGCACTGTGCGTAGTCCAGGGAGCGGATGCCGATGCGGCCATGCCACTCGTCGCTCCCGTCATCCAGGACGATGTCCACGTCATACAGCGGCTGCGCGCCCATGGTGTTGGGCCACCACAGCTCGGGCTGTTCCACGGCGATGGTCGTGTCCAGAGCGCCGTCCCAGGCGCAGTCTGGCGCGACGGTCTGCTCGGCCACGGTCTGCCCATTGCGGGACAGGCGCACCGCCGCCGCGCGGCACTCGCCCGCAATCTTTGCCTGCACGCGCACCAGGCCCGTGCCGTCCTGCACGTCGCCGGTGACGCAGGTGTTCCCGATGCGGGCGCGGCCCGTGGTCTCCAGGTACACGCCCTGCCACAGGCCGATGTTGACCAGATGCGTGCAGAAGTCCCACTTGTAGCCATAGCGGGCCTTCTGCGTGCGGGTCCTGCTGGTCCAGCCGATCTGCGCCTGCTCCTCCGGGGGCTGGGCCAGGATGACCAGCAGCTGGTTCTTCTCGCCCTGCTTCACCCGGGCGGTCACATCCGCCAGCACCGGCTCATAGATACCGGTATGCTCGGCGATCTTTTCGCCGTTGAGATAGATCCAGCAGGTATCGTCGATGCCGTCGAAGCGCAGATGGGTGCGGCCCGCATGCACGGGGCCGTCGAACCAGGTGCGGTACACCCACCAGCGATGCACCACCCACTCGCAGAGCAGGCTGTTGGTGCCGAAATTGGGGTCGTCGATGAGCCCGGCCTTTTCCAGCGCGCGATGCACGCCGCCGGGCACGGTCACGGGCATCCACGGCGTCACGCCGCGGCGCTGCACGGTGCTCTCCACGCTCTTGGTCCACAGAGGCTCGCCGGGCCAGAAGCCCTTGATCTCCCAGGAAGTCAGCTGTTGTTTCATGGTCTTTGTCCTCCGCGTGCGCTGTCTTGTCTTTCATGATATCCCAACATGAGCGTTCCTCGCCTGCGGGCGCGGCCAGGGGGCTTTGCGATCGCCCCCTGGACCCCTTCGCACCGCATCTGTTTGAGTTGGTCTATTCCCGGGAATAACGGAGTCAATCGCCCCGTCAATGGGTTCACTCGATCCAGATGCGCACGGTCTTCAGCGCCCAGGGCGTCATGCGGATGGGCGCGGGCTCGCGCTTTTCGCCCAGCACGTGCTCCTGATGATCCACGTCCTGCATGGCGGTGATCCGATGGCCGGGCATGGACAGGGAGATCTCGCCCTCCCTGCCGCCGGTCTCCAGCAGGCGCACGACATAGCTGTCCGGCACATTGCGGCTGCGGCGGATGGTGTTGACGGTGATGTGGTCGCTCTGGGCGCGGAACAGCGTGGCCCCGGCAGGATCGGTCACGACGTCAGGCACGTCATGCCGGAACTCCTGGTAGCTCATGCGCTGGGCCACGAAGTCGCGGCGATGGTTCCAGCCGTAGCGGAAGGCGTCCTCCGGCGCGATCTCCTTCGCGGAGGTGATCGCATAGCGGAAGGTGAACAGGCCGCCCTGCTCGCCCAGATAATTGGTGTGCCAGTAATTGTTGAGCACGAAGGAATACACGTCGCCGCCGCGCACGTTCAGGTCGCTGGTCCACTTGCCCATCACGGGATCGTTGACCGTGAACAGGAACGCGTCGGGGCTGGCCAGCTGCACGGTGCAGTCCGCGTCCTTCACCAGGATGCTCGTTTGGAGCGGCAGCCACTCGCGGCAGCAGCCGGGCAGCGTGTCCTTCTGCCAGTCCACCCAGCCGATGTGGCTGTCGGACAGGACGGGCGCGTCGGCCTGAGCCTGGAAGGGGAAATGCACGTACACCGCCTCGGGGGCCGGGGTGGCTTCCTTCTCATAGTCATAGCGCAGGAGCAGCTCCTTGCGGTCCTTGGGCAGGGTGAAGGTGACGACGGCGCTGCCGCGGAAGGCTTCGCCGCGCATGACGATCTGCGTGTCCAGCGCGGTCTCCTCCATCTTCACCTGCTTGGGCAGGAAGGCATGCACCAGTCTCGCGCCGTCGCGGCGCAGACCGGCGTGATTGCCGCGCAGCATGGAGCCCTCGCCGCCCATGGCATAGATCATCTCGCCCACGGGGGCCTTGCAAAGCTCGCGGCCCAGTTCCTTGTCCCAGATGGAGCAGACCTCGGCCAGCTCGGTATCCACCGTCACGCGGTACCAGTCGTTCTCCATCACCGTGCGCGGAGAGGCGGTCAGCGCCCTGGTCCAGCCGCCCACGTCGCCCTCCTGACGGGGACGCAGGGTGAAGCGGCGGTTGGAATAGCCGGGCAGGTCTTTGATCTGCACCAGCACCTTCTTCTGGCTGGTGCTCTCGGACACCGTGCGCCAGTTGACCTCGCGGCCCTCGGCGTCGCACACGACCTCGCGCCCGGCAATTTCGACCAAGGCCCAGCCGGACTGCGGATAATTGTAGGGGTTGTAGACCACGACCTCGCGGCCATGATTGTTCCACAGGAGCGAGATACGGGTGGCGCTGCGGGAGAGCAGGGCGTTGGTGCGGGTCACGGCATCGTCCGCCATGGCCTTCTTGAACGCCCAGGAATCCGCCTGGAGCATGGAATCCGGGTCGGCCTGGGACATGAAGGAGCCCCAGGTGTGCTCGTCGTAGAGCACGACAGACTTCCAGGCGTCATTGTACTGGTTCAGCGGGAACTGACCGCCGGACAGCACGGACGCGAAGGTTTCCAGGGGCTCGGCGGCCTTCAGGCCGTCCTGGGCGCGGCGCAGCTCCACGGTCTCGTTGAAGCTGGACGCAGCGCCGTCCTCCCACCAGCCGCCCTCGTCGCCCTTGTACACCGGGAACTGTTCGCCCCAGGCGGACACATACTCGAAGAAGGCGGAGCCGTTGGACGGGATCAGCTGCGGATAGACGTACTCGCCCTTGAAGCGGGTGATGAAGTCCGCCATGCGCACGTCGATGTCGGTGTTGTCGGCCTCCATGCCGTAGAGGACCACGGCGTCGGGCTTGTAGTTGCCGTTCTCATAGTCCATCAGCCACATGCCCAGACCGCGCTCGGCGGCGGCCACGGAGCCGGGCGAACCGCAGACCTTTTTCAGCTCGCAGTACATGCGGCTGAGCCACACCAGGATACGGCTGCCGTCCGGTCCCTCCCACCAGAAGGGGCTGTGCCGGTGCAGATTGCCGTTGAAGCGGAAGGGACCGCGGTCCTGGTTATTGGCGTGCATCATCCACTTGACGCCCATGCCGGACAGGATCGTCGGATATGCGCTGGTGGCGGAGGCCACATCCACCATGTCCACGCGGTCGGCGCGCAGGCCAGCGGAGCCCAGCAGTTCCTCAGAGAAATCGCTGTTGTGGATCAGGTCCTCCAGGGAGGCCGTCTGCGTCAAAAGGTCCACGAAATTGCTGGGCACGCCGATACGGCCTTCGCGGACCAGGCGCAGCAGCTCCTCGCGCTTTTCCGGCGCGCGGGTCGCCAGAAAATCGTCGATGGCCCATGCGGAATCCAGGATGTAGGAGAAGTCGGGCGTTTTGTTCAGCGTCTCGATGGCGGTGTCCAGATTGCGGCTCATGCGCTCGGCCACCTCGGGCTGGCGGTGGGTGTAGCCGATGTCGGTGTGCGCGTGGGGCGTGAGATACACCTGCCACTTGCGGCAGCGGTATACGTTGCCGAGCTGCTCCACCGCGCCCGTCATCTTGTAGGAGATACGCCCCTCGCCGTCGGGGATCCAGCAGGAGAAGGTGTATTCGCCAAAGGCGTTGGCAGGCAGCGAATAAGGAACGTCGATGCCGCCGTCGTGCGTGGTCAGATGCAGATTGCCGGACACCTCGGCACAGCCCGCTTTGGGCGTGACGGTCACGTCCACGCGCTCCATCAGCTGGCCCTCGCGGTTGGCATACAGCACCGTGGGGCGCACGACCGCGCCGGTCTTTTCCTCCGCGCCCACGTGCAGCTCCATCGCGCCGTAGTGCCAGCCGCAGGCGTCGGCCATGCGGTCCAGGCGGGCGACGGCCTCGCTGTTGGTCACCATCAGCTCCGGCAGATCGTCCACGGCGGTGATGGACAGTTCATTCGCGCCCGCGCGCAGCAGGGACGCGGGAATGAACAGCTCCACGTCCTGCCGGTTGTAGATGGCCGCGTGCAGGGCGTGGCCGGGGCGGATCTCCTTGTCCTTGGAGGGCGCGGGGAACGGATAGACGCGGCCCTCGCTGCCGTTGACCGTCACAAGGATGGACGGCAGGCGCGGCGTGGACACGATGACGCCGATATGCAGCGACGCGTCCTCGGCCCTGTCCAGGTCGAATTTCACCGTATAGGTATAAGTTTGATAACGGCCGTCCGGGTCGGCCTGGGACACATGAAAAGACGGCCACCCCGAGATCATGCCGTCAGGGCCGGGCACAAAGGTCCGGGAGGGCATGATGCTTCGGAAGCAGTCGGGCAGTTGGTCCATATCCGGGATGGCAAAGATCATTCGCTTGCTCATGCTTGCGTACCCCCTCGATCCCGCAGAGCGGGGAATGGATGCTGTGGAATTGTCCTGGATCATCGGATCTGATACGGGTGATGCAGGCGCGGCGGTCCGGGCGATCCGGGCCGCTGGGGCTGCAGGCGGGCAGGCCGCGCAGGTAAGAAAAGAGGGAGCTGCGAACCGGAGTCCGCAGCCCCCTCGAGCCTTGTCAATTCACTTCGCCTTTCGGCTCATGGCGGACAAGAGAGTGTCTGGAAATTATACTATTGGACTTCTAAAAAGGTGGTCAGATACGCCGCAGATTTTTCGTCCTGGCTAAGCTGAGTGGAGGGAGACGTACTGGAGGTACGTTGACCGGAACGAAGCAACGCCAGGGCGGAAAAGATGCAAGTAGATGATTGCCGTTTAGATGTCCAATAGTATTAGAAGCCGAAGATGAAAGCCTCGTCCTCGATGGCCTTCTTGATCTTCTGAGCAGCCTCGGTCAGCAGACCCTGGCAGTCAGTGGACTCAAAGGTCTTCATGACCTTGTTCACGGCGTCGTTGACATAGTTGCCGGCGGTGTTGCCATAGATGTGACGCAGGGTGCCCTTGGTGTACTGCATCAGATCCAGCACGGTGTCCCAGCCATAGTAGGAGCCCATGACGGGGTTCTCGTTGGCCTCGATGGCGCACATCACGTCCAGCTGCTCAGCGCCCCAGACGGCAGCGCCTTCGGTAGCCAGGAACTCAGCCAGCAGAGTGGCCTCGGCGGGGTGCTTGGTGCCATAGGGAACGGTGCAGACGAAGCCGCCGCCCCAGGCGCCGGTCTTGCCTTCGGGAGCAGAGGGGCCGGCCGGCAGAGCGAAGCAGCCGTAGTCGACCTTCGCCTCGTCATTGTACTTGGCGATGGTGGCCAGGTAGTTGCAGGTCTGGCCGAAGATGGCGATCTTGCCGGACAGGAACAGGTCCTGAGCGCCGCCGGCATTGGCAGCCTCCAGGGCGGTCAGGGTCTCCTGGCCATAGCGCTGGGCGAACCACATCATGAACTCCAGAGCCTCGACGTTCTCCTTGCGGTCGACGACGACTTCCTGGGGATTGGTGTTGGAATCATAGATGCCGTTGGAACCGTTGGCGATGCAGATGGTGTCAAAGCCGAAGTTGCCGATGGTGGGATAGAAAGCGGCAATGTAGTCGCCCTGGCCCTTGTTGGCCTCGTCCAGCTTCACGCAGGCGTCCTGGAAGGAAGCCCAGTCGGTGATGTCCTCGACCTTCACGCCGGCAGCCTCGAACATGGCCTTGTTGTAGTACAGCAGGCGGGTGTCGGTGTTGAAGGGGATGGCGTACACGCCGCCGTTCCAGGTGACCATGTCCCAATACTTCTCATAGAACTTGGCCTGGGTGTCGGGGGCCAGGTACTCGGAGATGTTGGCGGCCTGGTTGCGCATGGCCTTGTTGGCCACGTCCTCGATGGCGGTGATCACCACAGAGGGGGGATTGCCGGCGGTGACGGAGGCCAGCATCTTGGTCTCGATGTCGCCGAAGGGCACGTACACATACTCAACCTGGATGCCCTGATCGGCATACTTCTCGTTGAACATGTCGCAGATCTTGTTGATGGTGGGACGGCGCTGCTCGGAGCCCCAGTGAGCCCAGAAGCGCAGGGTAACGGTTTCCTCGGCGGATGCGAAGCTGCACACGGACAGCAGCATCATGACGCACAGGACCAGAGCAACCAGACGGGAGACGGTCTTCATGGTATGTACCTCCTTAATTTATTCAACCGCTTTCTGCGGTTTGAACCGTTGGGATGACTGACCGCCGGAGGCGTATCAGTCGGCGCTGTTTCATTTGGTCATTGACTGACTATATTATTGCATGCTTCTGGATAATTGTCAATGGCAAATTGTCATTATTTTTCACTTTTTGTCCGTTTTTTTCGCATGTGGGGATCATCGGCTTCCTGTTCAGGTCGTTTTCAGCCGGAAATGCCATCATTTTCAAGCAAATTGACCACATGGCAGCCATCGTCATCCAGTTTCACCGTCGTCAGCGCATAGGGCGGCAGCGTCACGGGATATTGGACGCCGAACACAGTCAGCAAACCGTTCTGCGGCACATCCGTACAGGATTGGATACGGGCAACGATACCGCCGTCTTCACCGGCTTTCAGCACGGTGAGCACGCAGTCCTCGCAGCCGGTGAGGCTGATCTCATGCAGCATGCGGCGCGGCTCGCCGCCCAGGTGCTGCTCGGCCAGCAGGGTCTCCGGTACGATGTGCAGCTGGGTGGCCATGCGCACGCGCCGGGCCCGCTTCATGGGTTCGGCGTGGGGGCAGAGCACGGCGGTGAACTCGTCCAGGCCCTGATCGGCGTAATCATACTCGCGGTCATCGCGGATCTGGTCCCCGGCGCCGAAGGCATGCACGCTGCCGCGCATCAGCAGCAGCTCGAACGCGCCGTCGTGCCTGCGGTAGCCGTACTTGGCGCGGTTGAGGATCAGCAGGCCGTTTTCCTCGCCCGTCAGATCGACATAGCGCTGCATGCTGCGCTCGCCGTCCACATCGTAATCGCGCACGGTCTCGGTGCAGGCCGCTTCGGCGACGGCGTGGTCATACTTCTGGGTCAGCGGCACGCGCAGGACGGTGATGGCCAGCTTTTCGCGGCTGTCCACCCTGGCGTCCACGCGCAGGCAATGCTCGTCCTTCGCCAGCGACCAGCGGACCAGCGCTTCGCTGCGCTTATGGACCATGCGGCAGGTGAGGGTAGTGCGCAGCGCGCCGTTTTCCTCGCGGTACACCTTTTCGGCGCGGTATACGCCCCGCAGCCCGCCGATCTCACCGGCGCTGCCCCAGGTGTCGCGCGCGTCCTCGTAGACGGCCAGCTCGATGGGCGCGCTCAGCAGCTCCTTGTCCAGCACTTTATCGTAGATGCTGGTAACAGCGCCGGAGGCCGGATCGATCTTAGCGCAGAGATAGTCATTCTCCAGCGTATTCTCCGGGCAGTCCATGGGCACGGCCTTCTTCGTCGGCGCCTCGGGCATCAGGCGGTACACCGCCGCGCCGAAGGCAGGCACCTTGCCCTTGAACACGAAATGCTTGCGCACATCCGGCGCGGTAAGGCTGATGACGGACGCGTCATAGATCTGCTCAAACCCCTTGTGATCCTTCAAGCGCATGGGGAACTTGGTGCGCCACTCGATGTCCGTTTCCACCAGGCCCTCGAAGGGCTGGTCGGTGGGATTGACCACGATCAGCGGGAAGCCGTCGCCGCGCAGGTCGAAGCGGTTGGACAGCAGCTGCATGCAGTTGCCGATGACCTCGCGGGCCGCAGACAGCACGCGGTGAAGGTCCACCGCGGCGTCGTCCCGGGATTCCTTGCGGGCGGTGCCTGCCAGCGTGTCGTGGAACTGGCAGAACAGCAGCAGCTTCCACGCCTGCGTCAGCGCGGGGCGGGTCTTCTGCGCGCACCCGGCCATCACGCTCATGATCTCTGCCTTCACCAGCGCGGTCTCGCAGCTGCGGCACAGGCGCTTGAGCTCGGCGTCCACGGTGTAGCAGCCGGGGAACACGTTCTCCATCTCGCCCGTCATCTCCGGCAGTTTGGAAGCGTCCACCACGCCGAAGTAATCCGCAGGCCCGCCGTTTTCGATGTCCAGCTCCGGGCGCTCCAGCTTCAGCTCGCGGATGGTCTTGATGTTCTCGATGGTCGGACCGCCGCCATGGTTGCCCACCCCGTAATACACGGGCAGATGGTCCAGGCCGGTCTCCTCCATGTGGCCCAGCGCGGTCTCCAGGTTTTCCAGGATGGCCGTGCGCGTCCAGGCGCAGTATTCGCCCTCGCAGTGGTCGGCGATCACCGCTTTGCCGTCCTCGCCCACCCAGCGGAAGGAAGGCGCGGGCGTCTTCAGCTGATCCGGCTGCGGGCGCATGAACACGTAGCCCGGCAGCTCCTGACCGGCCAGGATGGACGGCATGCCCGCCTGATGGCCGAAGGAATCCACATTGTAGCCGCTCTCCGCCGTGCGTCCGAAGATGCGCTTGAGTTCGCGCTGGCCGTACAGGCCCTGGCGCACCATGCTCTCGCCGCTGGGGATGTTGCAGTCCGGCTCCACCCACCAGCCGCCCGCCAGGTGCCAGCGGCCTTCCTCCACGCGGGCGCGGATCTCCTCCAGCATCCGGGGGCACTGCTCCTCCAGCCACACGTCGAAGGCGGTGGTGCTGGCGGTGTACTCGAACTCGGGAAATTCCTTCATGCGCTCCAGCGCCGAGGCGAAGGTGGCGCGGGCGGCCTGAAAGCCCTCCCGGTCGCGCCACAGCCATACGGGGTCGATATGCGAATTGCCGATCATGGTGATCTTTTTGCGTGCCATTTCTATAACCTCCGATGCGCCCCGAAGCACAAGGGCCGCGGGGCGCATGAAATAGGATTATCGGTTTTGAGGATCAGCCCTTGATGCCGCCCTGGGCCATGCCCTCCAGGATGTACTTCTGCATGAAGGCGTACATCAGCAGGGTGGGCGCCATGACGATCAGGGACGCGGCCATGAACTTCTGCCACTCCACGCCCGCGGTGCCGCGGAAGGTGCGCAGGCCCAGCTGCAGGGTGTACTGCTTCTCGCTGGTCAGGTACAGCATGGGGCCGAAATAGTCATTCCACTTCGCCTTGAACTCAAAGACGATGATGGTGGTCATAATGGCCTTGGACAGGGGCAGGATGATGCGGGTGAAGATCTGCATCTCGTTGGCGCCCTCCAGCTTGGCGGCTTCATTGTAGCTCATGGGGATGCTCATGAAGCTCTGGCGCAGCAGGAACGTGTAGTACGCGCCGGCGGTGAAGCTGGGGACGATCAGGGGCAGGTACGTGCCGACCCAGCCCAGGCGGGAGAACAGCACGTAGGTGGGGACCATCGTCACCATGCCGGGGATCATCATGGTGCCCAGGGCGCACAGGAACACCAGCTCGCGGCCGCGGAAGCGGATCTTGGCGAAGCCGTAGGCGGCCAGGGAGTTGCCGATCAGGGTGCCGAAGGTGCCCACGACGGTGATGAAGATGGTGTTTTTGAGGTAAGTGCCGAAGGGCGCGGAATTCCAGGCCTTGACGAAGTTATCCCAGGCCCAGGCCTGCGGGATCAGGGACGAATTGACCATGACCTCGGCGTCGGACTTGAGGGCGGTGGACAGCATCCAGATCAGGGGGAACAGCACGACCACGCTGCCCGCAAGCAGCAGCAGGGAGGCCAGGACGCGGATGATGCCCATCTTCCGGAAATGGGAAGCGGCACGGCTCCCCTTCTTGGGAGCGGCGGAAATGCTCGTCATTTGTCGGTACCTCCTTCGTAGTAGACCCACTTCTTGCTGGCCGTCTGCTGGATCACGGTGAACACCATGATGACCGCAAACAGGATCCAGGCCATGGCGCTGGCCTTACCCATGGACTGCTCGGAGAAGGCAGTGTTGAACAGGTACAGATTGTAGAACATCAGCGACTTGCCGGGGCCGCCGTCGGAGGCCAGGATGTACGCGGAGTCATAGACCTGGAAGGCGCCGGAGAAACCGGTGACCATGACGAAGAACAGCGTCGGGGAGATCATGGGCAGGGTGATGTGCCAGAACTTGTTGAAGCCGATGGCGCCGTCCAGCTCGCCCGCCTCGTACAGCTCCACAGGCACGTTCTGCAGGGCGGCCAGCAGCAGGATCATCGTGCCGCCGACGGACCAGCAGCGCATGATGATCAGCGCGGGCTTGGTCCAGTTGGGGTCCAGCAGCCAGGCCGGGCCCTTGATGCCGAAGATGGACAGGAAGTTGTTCAGCAGGCCGTTCTGGGGAGACAGGATCCACTGCCACAGCAGGTACACGGCCACGCCGGACAGCACGTTGGGCAGGTAGTAGATGGTGCGGAAGAAGCCCATCATCGGGCCGCGGGTGTTCATCAGCAGGGCCAGCAGCAGGGCCAGGATGATGACCAGCGGCACGGAGACCAGCACGTAGTACATCGTGTTGCCCAGGGACAGCCAGAACACATCGTCGCCGCTGAACAGGTTGGTGAAGTTGCGCACGGCGTACCACTTCTGCACGGCGGTGATGTTATAGTAGGTAAAGGAAGCGAACGCGGAGGACAGCAGCGGATATGCCGTGAACACGACAAAGCCGATGACGAAGGGCGAAATGAACAGCCAGCCCTTGATGTTCTCGCGCCGCTCGGTGCGGGTCATGGGCATGTAAGTCATGTCCGCCTTCATGCGGGCCTTGTTGTTCACCAGGAACAGCGCGATCTGCGCCAGCGCCAGCAAGCCGATGATGACCGAGCCCGCGGGGATGTGGTAGAGCACCTGCGGGCACAGCTCCGCGCCCTTGGCCTGCGCCTCCAGGACGGAGGACACGGTGCCGTAGGCCGCCAGCAGCTGCACGCAGGCGCCGCCCATGATCATGCCGTCGCCGATCTTCAGGAGCTTGAAGTCCTTCGCCGCAGCGCCCAGGGCTGCGCCGAGGACCTCCAGCGCGTAGCCCGCCAGGGGCACGAAGCAGCAGAAGATCATCATCGCATGGAACGCAAACAGCGGACGCACGCCGGGAGCTACCTTGGAGAAGAGCTGGTCATACTCCATGGAGCGAGTCAGCGTATCCGCGTAGGTCCAGTCGTCGGTCAGGTTGAAGAACCGGCCGGGGTTGAGGGAGGGAACAAGCAGGAGCGCCAGGCCCACCAGCGGCACGAGCCACATGAGGAGTCTGAGCACGCGCTTCTTCTGTTCCTTCAGCGCCATTGTCGCCTTCATCGCATGTCATTCCTTTCGTCGTCGGGGATTCTCAGCACAGGGTTCTATTTTGACAAAAACCGTTGTCTATATTAAACCAGAAATCGACCGGTTTGTCAATGCGGTTTTGTCAATTGTTTTCATGTTTTTTCATTGGCGATTTGGTGATATTGGCGGTTTCTGCGTCAGAATGTTGTGATTACAGCGCATCCGGAGAAGCGAATTGTCATTTCTGTGCATTTTCTGCCAGTTCCGAAAAAAGAGACCCGCCGAAGCGGATCTCCTGTCTGCCCTCTCAGACGCGCGGGCGCTTTTGCTCCCAGCGGGCCCAGCTTTCGCGGACCACATCCAGGTCCTCGTCGCTGATGTCCTCGGGGCTGTTGTCCATGTTCCACAGATAATACAGGCTCGGCACGCCCAGCTCCGGCTGGATGCGCACATAATCCAGCCAGGCCTGCTTGGTGGGCATGGGCCAGTTGTCGGTATCGATCAGCCGGTCCGGCAGCACGGCCTGCACCAGCTTCGCCCGGTGGGTCATCTGCGGATTGACCGGTTTGCCGGTGTTCACGTCGTTCAGGCGGATCATATCCAGCTTGTCCGCCAGGTACGGGTGCGGGCAATGGCACATCACCAGCGCGTCGGGCTTGCACGCCTTGGCCGCGTCGTACACCATGCTCAGGTAATCGCGCATCAGCTCCAGGCCCCAGGACGCGCCGTACCGTCTGGTACCGGCGCAGCTGGGGATACGCGCGGTGAAGTCGATCTTGAAGCCGTCAGCGCCCAGGCCTTCCGGCGACAGCATCTCACGGCATGCGGCTGCAAACAGCGCGCGGTACCCGGGGTTGGAGGGATCGATGGCAATGGGGCGATCCTTCCAGTCGCGGATGCACAGCGCGTCCGGCACGCCCTCCGGGTCCCAGGCCTTGAGCCACAGGAGGACCCGGCGGCCCTTGCGGTGCATGCGGTCGATGAAGGCCTTCATGTCCGGCCACTTTTCGGTATCCACGTTGTTCAGACCATATGCAGCCTGCCACTTGTCGTCGATGACGATGGTGCCGGGATCGATGTGCTTCTCATCCAGCGAATCGGTGAAGTCCTCGTAGAACTTCTGATACGCCAGGGCGGGCGCGGGCTTCTGATACTTGCCGCACAGGGCGCTCTGCGCGCCCCAGCCGCAGAAGATGGGCCGCGTCCACCAGTCGGCGGGCGCGGGGCGGTCGGCGTCAGGCAGACGCTCGATCTTTGCAAACTCGCCCAGCAGCGCATACTCGTCCGTGCCGAAGATCATCTGCACCTCGGGCAGGGCATAAGCGCCGTCCACATGGGTCTCGCCCTCATAGCGCAGGATCAGGCCCTGGCCGGTGCCGCCGCCGGTGTACTCAAACTCATTGAACGTATGCATGCCGGGCCGGGCCGTCACGCCCAGGGTCACGCAGGTCTCGCCCTTGCGCAGCACGAAGCAGAAGGGCGGCGGCGTGAAGAACCAGTGGTCGCGCCCGGGCAGCGGACCGCCGCCCAGGTCGATCAGCGCGCGCATGCTCGGCGGATTGCCGTAGCACTCCCGTCCGTCCGGTTCAGGGTCGAACACGCTGTCCACATCGAACTGCGAATAGAAGCGCGTGGTGCTGAAGCGCGGATTGACGCCGGTGTAAAAGCCGCTCAGCAGCTCCACGTCGTTCAGGCTCCCCTGCCCCTCCACCGTCATGCCGTAGACCAGGCGATCCTCGCGGCAGGTCAGCGTCACGGTCTTCCTGCGCCAGCACAGGCTGTCGGTCACGGCGGTCAGGGTCACGGCGCCCTCCCGCTCCGCCGCCTGCCACGCCGTACATTCCGCAGCAACGTCGCGGCCCGTGAGCGTATGGGCGGAGGAGAGCAGGAACAGGTCCATCATATGGCGGCCATCCGGCGTTTTCACATGCACGGCCGGGCGGCGATCGTCCATCTCCAGGGTATAGGCCGCAGCCTCCACCAGGATGCGCGGTTCATTTGTCCACTTCATAGCTTTTTCCCTCGAAGATCGTCATTCTTTGCCGCGCAGGGCATCGGCGGCCCGGCGCAGGAACACGGGCGTTCCGAAGCTGCCGGATTTGAGCACCAGCAGCAGCTCCTCGCCCTGCCGGTTGACAGCGGTCATCAGCGGCACGCCGGCTTCGATCTCCTGCCAGATGTGCATCGTGCGCACACCCAGACCGCGGCTCACGGAATCGGAGGTCTCGCCGCCCGCCACCACATAGCGCCGATTGCCCGTCTCGGCATACACCGTGGCGGCAATGGCTTCAAAGGCCAGGGAGATGGCGCGGCCTGCGCCGATGTCATCCAGTCCCAGCAGGGCGGACCTGGCGCGCACGCCCTCGGTGTCGCGGGAGGCGTACACCAGCACGTCCTCGCCCGCGTTGAGATGCAGGGCGGCAAAATCGGCGGCGCGGCGCACCTGGCGGGCGCGGTCCTCCGCCGTCAGCAGCAGAGAAGGGTCCATCACCAGGCGAGCGATGCCCTGCTCCTCCAGCAGCGCCACCTGCGCGGCGGTCTGCGGGGTGAGGCTGCCGGCCAGGATCATCACGCCATGACCGTCGTCCACCGCGCTGGGGCAGGGCTGCACCGGCGTGCGCTGCCGCCACACCTTGGGCAGCTCCTCGCAGATGGCGCTGCTGCCGCAGATATTGGGCTCGTCGGCGATCAGGCGCGAGATGCGCAGCAGATCCTCCTGATCGCGCACATCGAAAATGACATACGCGGCTTCCCGCTTCATTTCGTCCAGATGCGCCCGCTGCTCATCCGTCGGCCTGTCCAGCCAATCGGCGGTGAAGTCGCGGCACACACGGCTCGACTGGCGGCCGATCAGCTCGTCCAGGCGGGAAAAGTGAATGGGCGTCACCGGATCGTTGGCGAAATTGGTCTGGCTCACCGGCACGCCGTTGAGGTAATGCACGCCGTTCACCGTGGTGCGTCCGTTGCGCGGAAAACCGGCGATGACCATGGAGGCATGCACGTCCAGCACATCCTGCACCGTGTCGAACGTCGCGCCGATGTTGCCGCGGAACACGCTGCACGTCTTGGAATGGACCATGTCGCAGCCCTGGTCCCGCAGGAACCGGGCGGCGCGGCGGCTCTTTTCGGCGGCGGCGGCAGCGTCGTCCAGCCGGGAGCCGGTATTGATCACCAGGGCGTCCAGGCCGTCAAAGTCGGCTGCGCAGGGCCCGTCCTCCAGGGAGATCACCGCCACGGCAAAGCCGTTCTTGGCCAGCATCACGCCGATGTCGTTGGAGCCGGTGATGTCGTCGGCCACCACGCCGATGCGTTTCCTTTTCATATTGAAAGACTCCTTATGCAAAACTCCTTCTGATACGCTCCCTGCGCGTCATTCCAGGCCGAACAGGCTGCGCAGCGCGCCCACGCCGCTCACCGGGCTGGTCAGGAACTGCTGATGGAGCTCCTCGGGCATGCGCTGAACGGCCTCGGCCATGGACGCCTGGGCCAGCACCACCACGTCGTGGCTGGCGGCAGCCTCGCCCAGACGGGAGGCGATCAGGTCCAGATAAGCCTCCTTGTCGCCGGAGGACAGGAGCTTTCCCGCCTCGGAGATCAGCAGGGTATCGACCGTGCGTTCGCTGCCCACATAGCGGCGGATCAGCTCCGTGGTCGGGCCCAGGGTGGACTGCACGGTGGCGCACACGCAGATGCTGCCCGCCTGGGCCGCGGCGGCTTTGGCCATCGGCTCGTCGATGCGCACCAGGGGCATGGGGAACATGGCGCGGGCCTCCTCCAGCATGCCGCCCACGGAGGAGCAGGCGCACAGGATCGCATCCGGCTGGGCTGCGGCGGCCACGCCGATCAGCGAGTGAAAGCGGTAGCGCACGGACGCGCTGATGCCGCCCTCCTGATTGATCTGCCTGAGCACGCTGTCATCCAGATAATGGCTGACGGAAACGCCGGGCAGAAGACGGGCGCACAGCTCCGTCATGCCGGCAATGGTCACCGGCACCGTATGAATGATCGCGAGACGCTGATTCATGATCTGTACCATCCTTTCAGAATCGGTTACTGACACTATTCGCGGCGCGGTCGCCTATCTCCTTCACATTTTTGCATTTATTTTCACTGTCTTTATCATTCCCTGTCAGGCGCTCTTTCACCATTTCGCCTGCATCCACCACAAATTTCAATTTTTCGCGCCGATTCCCGTCCTCTTTTCAGTATTTGATGAAAGAATTTAACAGTTTTTGAAATTTCAAGCTGAAAGCAGTTGACAAATTTCCATCTTTCTGCTTTAATATTAGTAAAGACAAGCCGTATACGCCGAAAGTGTATACCACGGGAAGTGTATACCACGAAAGTGTATATCACGGAATGAATAACGAGAGGATCTGATAACGCATGAAGCGCGTAGATGTTCTTAAGCAATTTGCTCTTGCTCGCGAGGGCGGTTATGCCCTGGGCAGCTTTTCTCCCCGCAACACGGTGCTGATCGACGCCATCGTCAGCGCTGCCGAGCATGCAGACAGCCCTGTTATGGTTCAGATGTCCTCCAATGAGATGCGCTGGTTCGACGTGGAGCCCAGGCATTTCGCCGACGCCTTCCGCGCCCGCATCGCCGGGGCCCGGGTGCCCGTGATCCTGCATCTGGATCACACTTATGATTATGAGATGATCGTGAAGGCCGTGGAAGCCGGCTTCGACTCCGTGATGATCGACGGCAGCAAGCTGCCCTTCGAGGAAAACATCGCCCTGACGAAGAAGGTGGTCGATTTCGCGCACGCCCGCGACGTGGCCGTGGAGGGCGAGCTGGGCAACATCGGCGGCGCCGACAAGCTGGAGACCGGCGGCGATTCCTCCCTGTTCACCGTGCCCGCCCAGGCCCGGGAGTTCGCGGAGCGCACCGGCGTGGACACGCTGGCCGTGAGCGTGGGTACCGCCCACGGCGTGTATCCCACCGCCAACCCCCACATCGACTTTGAGCGCCTGGCCGAGATCCGCGACCTGATCCCCGCCACGCCCCTGGTGCTGCACGGCGGCTCCGGCCTGCCCATCGAGACGGTGCAGCGCAGCATCCGCATGGACGGCAAGGGCGGCATCGCCAAGCTGAACATCGCCACCGACCTGGAGCTGATCTTCCAGCGCGTGATGGGCATTGGCCGCATCCCCAACGCGGATGTGGAAAAGCTGGACGCCGGCATGCTGGCCCAGGCCAAGGCAGAAGTGCAGGCGTTTGTGGAAAACCGCATGGAGACCTACCTGTTCTCCGCGGGCAAGGCGCTGTGACAAACGAATGGCGCACGAAAAAGGTACACGTTGATCGTGCAATCAAGCAATCTGGCGTCTGTCAGGTTGCTTTTTTCTGCAAATCTGCTATGATATTGTTATCGACCTTCATCGCAGAAAGCGAAAACGGAGGAACGCTGTATGTTTACTGAACAGGATATCAACCGCATCCGGCAGATGGTGGAGCATACCCTCGGCCAGGCGCTGCCTGACGCCGTCGTCACCGGGGGCGCAGGTCTGAGCGTCACGCTGCGCAACGGCCGCGCCGCCATCGCCGCCGAGGACCGCAACGCCCTGGCCCGCGGATATTTTCTGCTGGCCCGCGCCGCGAAGGAGGGCCGCGCCGATCTGGACGTCTGCCAGCAGCGCCGCTTCGCCTCCTGCGGCGCGATGATCGACGTTTCCCGCAACGCGGTGATGACCGTGGACGCCGTGAAGCGCACCATGGACAAGCTGGCCATGCTGGGCATGAACCTGCTGCTTTTGTACACCGAGGACACCTATGAAGTGCCGGAATATCCCTATCTGGGCTACATGCGGGGCCGCTACAGCCGGGCCGAGCTGCGCGAGCTGGACGATTATGCCGCCTCGCTGGACATCGAGCTGATGCCCTGCATCCAGACCCTGGGCCATATGGCGCAGTTCCTGCAATGGCAGAGCAGTTATCCGCTCCGGGACGAGTCCTACATCCTGCAAGCCGACCTGCCCGGGACCTACGAGTTCATCGAAAAAGCCATCGCCAGCCTGCGCTCCTGCATGCGGGCCCGGCGCATCCATGTGGGCATGGACGAGGCCTACGGCGTGGGCAAGGGCAAGTATTACGAAAAGCACGGCCCCACCGACCGCTTTGAGCTGCTGAACCGCCATCTGGGCCGCGTGTGCGAGATATGCAGGCAGTATGATTTCCACCCGCTGATGTGGAGCGATATGTTCTTCCGCCTGGGTTCGCCCAGCGGCGAGTATTACGACCCGGAGTGTGTGATCCCGGACAAGGTGGCCGATATGATCCCCGACGTGGATCTGTGCTACTGGGATTACTATCACACCGACGAGGACTTCTACGATCACATGCTGGAGCAGCATGCCCGCCTGGGCCGCACCGTGTTTGCCGGCGGCGCCTGGACATGGACCGGCTTCCTGCCCCATGTGAAGCGGACCCAGGCCACCATGCGCCCGGCGCTGCGGTCCTGCGCCCGTCATCAGGTGGATACCGTGCTGGCGACCATGTGGGGCGACGACGGCGCCGAGACCAATGTGCAGCTGACCTTCAATCAGCTCCCCATCTTCTCCGAATCCTGCTGGCAGGGCCCGGAGGTCGCCGATGAGGAGATCCGGCTGTGCGGCGAGCTGCTCACCGGCATCCCCGACGCGGCCTACCGGATCTGGGGCGAGTTCTATCCGAGCGAGCGCGAGCGCTGCACCGGCAAGGGCCTCATCTGGTGCGATCCGCTGTATCCCATGATGGAGTTCGGCTTTGAGACCATGGCGGAGGCCGCCGCCCGCTTCCGCAAAGCGGAGCACGACCTGGAGCCCTATCTGCAATCTGAGGAATGTCGCTATGCGCAGCTGTGCTTCCGCGTGGCGGCCATGAAGGGCGAGATGGTCAGCCAGCTCCGCGACCGCTACCTGGCGGGCGACCGCACCTGGCTGCGCCGTCTGACGGATGAAACGATCCCGGCGCTCCTTGAGCAGTATCAGCTGCTGATGAAGGCGCACCGCAGCCTCTGGGAGCGCGACAACAAGCGCTTCGGCTGGGAGGTGCTGGCCCTGCGCTACGGCGCCGTGTCCGCGCGTCTTGCCGATGTGCAGGACGAGCTGACCCGTTACCTGGACGGCGAGCTGCCCGCCGTGGCCGTGCTGGACGAGCAGCCTCTGCCCGTGTTCCGCAGCGCAGGCCAGCACTACGCGGGCTTCGTTTCCCCCACGGTCGATCTGTGAGCGAAAAAACAGGCTTCCCTGCCGCATTGCCGCGGTATGGGAAGCCTGTTTTGTGATTGGAATGATTGGGATTATTCCATTTCGTCCGCCACGATGATGTTGTCCAGATCCTCGAACCCTTCCATCACGCGGTCGGTGATGATGGTATGGTCCTCCACATCGGCCACCTTGCACATGGCCACGTTGCCCGCCTTGGTGGATTCCATCAGGAAATAGGTGACGGCGGAATTGCGGATGGCCAGATGCTTGATGGACTGCTCCTTGGGGTCGTGATTGGTGATGCCGGCGTTCCGGTCGATACCGTTGGCGCCCAGGAAGCACTTGCTGAAGCGCAGGTCCTTGAGCATCCGCTCCGCCATGGGGCCGATGCAGGAGGAGGTGTTCTTCTTGATCTGCCCGCCGATCATGATGCAGGGGATGTCCTTCTCCAGGAGCTTGTTCATGTGGGTGATGGAGTTGGTCACGACCGTCACCTGATCGGCGGTGATGTAGTCGATCAGCAGATAATTGACGCTGGACGGGTCCAGAAACACGATGTCGCCGGGATAGATCATGGAGCTGGCCGCATAGGCGATGCGCTGCTTTTCGTCCTTGTTCAGCTGCATCTTCACCTGGATGTTCATCTCCATGCTCCGCTTGGGCAGCTGGACGCCGCCGCCGCGCAGCAGCTCCACCTCGCCGCTCTTGGCCAGGGATTTCAGGTCGCGGCGCACGGTGGATTCCGAGCTGTCCATCGCGTCGATGATGTCCGGCAGGAACAGCAGCTCGTGGTCTTTGAGCAGGTCAAGCAGTTTTTGGCGGCGGATGGCAGGTATCATGGTCTTTATCCCCTTCTGAATCTTGTCCTGATGTGATTTTCGTTCGGTTTATTATAGCATATTTTTCAGGATTTGTCATCCTTTTTCACGCAAGATCATTTTCCAGCAGGTCCGCCTGCTTCACCTGACCGTCCGCGCCGATCCGCAGGCACTGGATCTGACCGGGCGTGAAGCGCAGGGGCTGCTCCACGTTCAGAAGCGGCGCGGTCAGCAGCGCGTCGGCGGCACGGCGGGCCGTCTCATGCAGGTGCAGGATCACGTCGCCGGAGCCGTCCTCGGCCAGCTTCATGGCGTCGAGCATCACGGTGCCGGTCACGCGCAGCAGGCTGCCGGACGCAGCCAGCTTGCCGGGATGGGCGTATTCGGGCAGGATGGTCATGGGCGCGTTCAGCTGGGCAGCCTTTCGGTCCAGCAGGTCCATGGCCTGGCCGTCGGTATGCGGGCAGAGCACCATCCGGAACTCCTGCATACCCTGGTCGATCACCGGATACTCGTCGCTGCCTTCTTCCACCACCCTGGGCTCGTGGTTGGCATAGAAGGGGCTGCGCAGCACCGTGAAATACAGGGTGCGGTTATGCACATCGTAGGCATACTTGCCGTCGTTGAGGATGGCCAGGCCGCTGGGGCGCGTCTCCATGCCGGAGGTGCAGCCGCTCACGTCCACCCACTGCTGCATCGGGTATTCTTCGCCGTCGATCTCGCGGTCCGCGTAGCCGTAGGGGGCCTGGGCGCGGACGTGCATGTAATTCAGCTTCATGGGATAGCCGAACTTGAGGCACTTCTGGGTCTCGCGCCAGTCCACGCGCACGCGCACATGCACCTGGGGCAGCGCCTTGTACAGCGTGTAATCGCGGATGATGCGGGTCATGCCCTTTTGCTGGGTCACGCGCAGGGTCCGCAGCACGTCGCCGTCGGCCACCACGCGCACGCTCACGGTCCCGATGGGCTCGGCCTCGCCGGTGAAGTGCAGCTTGGCGTGGCTCCAGGTATCGCTGGTGTCGGCAAAGATCAGGGTCTGGCTGGGCTCGCGGATCATTTCTTCCCCGTTTTCCTTGATGACCATGCTCACGATCTCGCCGGTCGCCCCGTCGAAGGCCACGCGGATCAGGTCGTTCTCCAGCACGGGCGTCTGATCCTCCGGCACGGCGATGGGAACCGTCACCGGCTCCTCGCAGGGCACGGGCGCCAGGATATAGCGCGCCCAGCCCATGGCCGGCACTTTGGCCACGAAGCACAATTTCGCCCGGCCGTTGGCGGCGGCGGAGGCCGTCAGTTTCTGCCACGGCACCTGCTTGCCCTCGCTGTCCAGCAGCACGAATTCGCCTTTGCGGTCGGCCATCTCGATCTGCACCGGCCACTCGGCGTCATAGGCATGGGGATTGAACACCACATAGGGCTGCGCGCCCTCGATGAAGGGCACGTCCACCTTCCCGGCAAGCACCTGCAATGCCTCGTTGCTGACCGCGTCCGCCACGGACAGGGCGTAGCCGTAATCCTGGCGGGCGTCGTCGTAAGCCTCCTGGATGGACGTTCCGGCCAGGATGTCATGGAACTGGTTGAACAGCACCTTTTTCCAGGCCCGGGTCAGCTCATTGCGCTGGTCGCGGCCGCCAAACATGAGCTTTGCGGCGGTGGACCACTTTTCCGCGGTCGTCAGGCGGTTCTCGGCCATGCGGTTCCACTTCTTCACGCCGGAATGCGCCGCATAGCAGCCGCTGGCATGGTGCAGCAGATCGCCGTTGACCACGGGCAGCTCGCCCTTCACCTGATCGAAATAGGCGTCCGGGCAGCTCAGCTTCATGGACACGCCGTTTCTGCCGTCCATCTCATGGATGCTCTCGATGTTCTTTTTCGTGGGGCCGCCGCCGTGATTGCCCACGCCGTAGAAGCACATCATGCCGTTGTCATCGCTGATCTCGTTGGCGCAGCGGTCGGCATGCGCGGCGATCTGGTCGGGCCAGGTGCAGTATTCATAGGGGATGCGGAAGGTCGTCACCTCGTCGCCCTCGGGGCTCTGCCAGCGGAAGGTCCAGGCGGGATAGGAGCGCTCATGGATGCCGGGGCGCATGTACACGTACCTGTCCATGCCGCTCATGCGCAGGATCTTGGGCAGGGAACCGCTGTGGCCGAAGGAATCCACGTTGTAGCCGGTGCGCGCCGTCACGCCGAACTTCTCCTTCAGATACCCCTGGGCGATCAGCGCCTGGCGGGCAAAGCCTTCACCGCCCGGGATGTTGCAGTCCGGCTGGATCCACCAGCCGCCCACCATCTGCCAGCGGCCCTCCTTCACGCGGGCACGGATCTCCTCGAACATGGCGGGATCGCTGTGCTCGATCCACTCATAATAGCACACCGCCGCCGAGGTGAACACGAAATCCGGGTACTCATTCATGCGGTCCAGCACGGAGCGGAAGGTCGCGCGGGCGGCCTCATAACCATCCTGCCAGCGCCACAGCCACACGGGGTCCAGATGGGCATTGCCGATCATAAACAATTTTTTATCCATATCGTTTTTCTCTCCTGTCATCCGCAGGCACAATGGCCTGATTTTCACCTACAATATGCAATAATATTCATCTTTTGTCAAGCTATATCTGAAAATAAGTCGCCCGATCTGAAAATATGTGATGGAAATTGATATTTTCGGTCAATATTCATTGACAGTATCCATGCGTACCATTATAATAGTAACCATAACGCCAACGCACAGAAGCACATGTCACAGGAGGCCGCCATGATCCTTGCCATTGATCTTGGTACTACCAACTGGAAAGCCGCCCTCATCACGCACGAGGGGCGCATCGCGCAGCTCGTCCGCATCCCCACGCCGGTCATGCAGGAGGACGGCTGCCCCTGCTATGAGGCTGCCGCCGTGGGCGATCATCTGGCCGGGCTGCTCCAGCAATGCCCGCCCGGGGACCGCAGCCGGATCGACCTGATCGCCCTGACAGGCATGGCTGAGGCGGGCCTGATCGTCGACCGCGACACCCTGTCGCCCCTGAGCAATGTGTGGCCCTGGTTCGACCGCCGCGCGCTGCCCGTCTATGAAGAGACCCGCGCCGATCCGCGCTTTGCGGGCCGTCACGAACGCACCGGCCTGCCCGACAGCTACAAATACGGGATCTACAAGCTGCTGACCCTGCTGGGCACCGGCAGGTATGACAAAAGCCGCGTCAAATGGATGGGGCTTGTGGCCTATGCCGCGAGCCTTTTCACCGGGCAGTGCTGCGAGGACGTCAGCATTGCCGCCCGCACGGACTGCGTCGATCTGCGCAGGGGCTGCTGGGACGAGCCCTTCCTGCAAAGCATCGGACTGGACAGCGGCATGTTCCCCGCGCTGATCCCCCAGGGCGGCCTGGCCGGGACCCTGCGCGAGGACCTGTACGGCATCCGGGCGGGGACCCCCGTGTGCATCGGCGGCCATGACCATGTGTGCGCGTCCTATGCGTCGGGCGCATTGCAGCAGGGCGGCGTGTTCCTCTCCACCGGCACGGCGCAGGTGGTGCTCGGCCCGGCACATGCGCCGGAAACGGCCTCCGGCCTGAGCTACGGGCCTTCGCCCTGCTTTGCGCCCTACACCTGCCTGGGCTCCATCCAGTCGGCGGGCGGCTCCGTCAACTTCTGGAAGGAGCGGCTGTATCCGGGCGAGGATTTCGCCACGCTCCTGCGCGAGGTCCAGGCCGCGCCCGTCCCCTCCGGCCTCCTGTACCACCCTTACCTGGCCGGGAGCGGCGCGCCGCACCTCGACCCCAATGCCTGCGGCACGCTCATCGGCCTGCGGGATACCACCAGCCGCGCCGGCATCATCGCCGCGGTCTATGAGGGCATCGCCATGGAGACCCGCTACCTGGTCGAGACCATGGGCGCGCAGACCGGCATGCTGTACTGCATGGGCGGCCTCACGCGGCATACGCGCTATATGCAGACCCTGGCCGACGTGCTGAGCATGACCGTGTGCGTCCCCGATATGGACGAAGGCACGCTCTACGGCGCGGCACGCCTGGCCCTGGACCGCCTGGGCCGCAGCGCGCTTCCGCCCCTGGCAGCGGCGCGAAGCCACGCGCCCGACACGGACGCCCACGCCCGCTGGAACAGCATCTTTCGTCAACTCTATCTGCCCATGATGAATCACACGAAAGCGGAGGTCATGAACCTATGGAACAGCAGCAAGCAGTAAAGGCCCTGATCGAAACCGGCCGTTGGATCGCCGAAAAGCAGATGACCTGGGGCAGCGCGGGCAACATCAGCGTGCGTCTGGATGAAACGCACTTCCTGGTGACAGCCAGCGGCACGCGCTTTGACAGCCTGGATGAAAACAGCTTCTCCCTGTACGATATGTCCACCGGCGCCTGGACCGGCGGCAAGCCCAGCAAGGAGCTGCCCGTACACATGGCCGTGTATCGCCAGAGCCCGTGGGCCGGCGCGGTGCTGCACGCCTCGCCCTTCCACACCACGCTGGCCGCCAGCAGCAACCTGGAGGTGCGAAACGACCTTTTCGTGGAAAACATGTACTATTTGCAGCGCATGGCCCGTATCCCCTACGCGCATCCCGGCAGCGCCGCGCTTACTACTGAGGTGGAGAAGGTCGCCGCCCGGGCCAACGTGATCCTGATGAAGAACCATGGCGTGATCCTGTACGACACCACACTGGCCGAGTGCTGCTCGGGCCTGGAGGTGCTGGAGAACACCTGCCGCATGTGCCTGGAGGCCAACCGCGCAGGTATCGAGATGACGCCCGTCGATCCCGACACGGTGTATGATTTCCTGCACAACAGCGGCTACAAAAAGCCCCGCGTGTGGCCCGATGCCTGATATTCCCTGATTTTCCCTATATTTCTGTAAAGAGGATATGATCGCCATGCCGCAGACCTCACCCACCTTTTCCCTCCTGCATGCCTATACGCTGGGCGATATGCGCCTGGAATACCGGCAGGACAGCCGCGACGGCGCGGTGGGGCTGACGCTTTTGCCCTGCGCCCTGGCTGGGATGGCGGCGGACAAGGACTGCCGCACGGAGCCGCTGGTGCAGTGCAAGCTGGTGGGCGATGATTATCCCGACGGGTTTGCCTCCGGCCGCACCATGCGCGGCGGCAAGACCGTGCGCCGCATGGTCTATGACGGTCAGACGGCGGAGGAGAAGGACGGCGCGCTGCATATCACGACCACGATCCGTGACCCGGAGCGCAGCTGCACCTATTTTCACCACGCGGAGCACCGCAGCGGCGCGCCGTATCTGACGGTATACACCGAACTGTACAACCATTCGGACGGGCCCGTGACGGCGGAGATGCTCACCAGCTTCACCCTGGGCGGACTGACGCCCTTCGCCACGGACGACGCGCCGGAGACCCTGGAACTGTATCGTATCCGTTCCAGCTGGTCGGCGGAGGGCCGACTGGTGCATGAGCCGGTGGAGCAATTGCACCTGGAGCCCTCCTGGATGAAGTCCTCCGCCGTGAGCACGCGCTGGGGCCAGCTGGGCTCCATGCCGGTGCGCGAGTGGTTCCCGCTGGCCGCCGTGGAGGACAAGACCTTCGGCGTGTGCTGGGGCGTGAAGCTGACGCACGCATCCTCCTGGCAGCTGGAGGCCGGGCGCAAGGACAACGGCTTCTTCCTCTGCGGCGGACTGGCCGACCGGGAGTTCGGCCACTGGATGAAGCGCATTGAGCCCGGCGAGCGCTTCCGCACGCCCGAGGCCATCCTCTCCGTCAGCACCGGCGGCATCGACGACCTGTGCGAGCGCATGACGCAGCACACCGCAGACCGGCTGGACCTGCCCGGGAGCGAGGAAGCGCTGCCGGTGATCTTCAACGAATTCTGCACCACCTGGGGCACGCCGCAGGAGGACGCCATCGCCGCCATCGCCGACAAGCTGCGCGGCCTGGGCCTGGGCTACTTCGTCATCGACGCAGGCTGGTACGCGCAAAAGCCCGGCGACTGGAGCATGAGCGCGGGCAGCTGGGAGGTATCGCCCTTCCTGTTCACCCGCGGCATCGACGATACGCTGGACCGCATCCGCGCCTGCGGCATGCAGCCCGGCATCTGGTTCGAATTTGAGGTGACGGGCCGCCGCGACGCGCTGTATATGAAAACGCCCTGGCTGCTCCTGCGCGACGGCATCCCCTACAGCGCGGGCTGCCGCCGGTTCCTGGATCTCCGCAACCCGGAGGTCATCGAATACCTGAACGTCCGGGTCATCGACTTTCTGCGCAGGCACGGGTTCCGATACGTCAAGGTGGATTACAACGATACCCTGGGCATCGGCGTGGAGGGCTGCGAATCCCTGGGCGAAGGGCTGCGGCAGCAGATCGGGGCAGTGCAGGCTTTCTTCCGCCGCATCCGCCGGGAGCTGCCGGAGGTGGTGATCGAGGTGTGCTCCTCCGGCGGTCACAGGCTGGTGCCGTCGTTCATGGAGCTCTGTTCCATGGCGTCCTTCTCCGACGCGCACGAGTGCGAGGAGATCCCGGTGATCGCCGCCAACATGCACCGGCTCATCCTGCCGCGCCAGAGCCAGATCTGGGCCGTGCTGCACGCCGACCAGGATGCGCGCATGCTGCACTACAAGCTGTCCGCCGGTATGCTGGGCAGGCTGTGCCTCTCCGGCCAGGTGCATGAGCTGAGCGGGGAGCAATGGGCCATCGTCCGGCGCGCCGTGGATTTCTATGCCAAGGCCGCGCCCGTCATCCGCCGGGGCAGCAGCCGGCGCTATGGCCCGGAGCTGACCAGCTGGCGGCATGCCCGGGGCTGGCAGGCCGTGGTGCGCACCGGCGAGGACGGCGTGCTGGTCGTAGTGCATACCTTCCATCAGTCGCCGCAGACCCTCCGCATCCCGCTCCCCGCAGGCTGCGCCGTTGACGATACCTTCTGCCGCGATGGCGTCCGCTGGGCCCGGACGGCGCATGAGCTGGTGCTCACCGGCCTGCGGGACCTGGACGGCCTCGCATTGCTGCTGAAGGGCAGGAGCTGATATGATGAACCAAAAGATCGAACTGACCGGGTGGGAAGTGAGCGGCTATTTCCCCTACGTGCCGCAGCTGGGCATGCTGGAGCCGGACCTGGGCCGCAGCATCACCGACTGGATACCGGCCCACGTGCCCGGTTCCGTGCATGCCGACCTGTATCGTGCCGGATGGATCAGCGACCCGTATTTCGGCATGAATTCCATGCAGTGCGAATGGGTGGAGAACCGCTGGTGGGCTTACCGCTGTGCCGTGGATGTGCGGCCGCGGCCCGGCCAGCGCTGCCATCTGCGCTTCGACGGTCTGGATTACAAGTGCCGGATCTATCTGGATCAAACGCTGCTCCTGCTCCATGAGGGCAGCTTCACGCCCGTGGATCTGGACGTCACAGACCGGCTCACCGGGCAGCCCATGGAGCTGCTGATCGTGTTTGAATCCGCGCCGGACGAGGAGAGCCAGGCCGGGCACGCCTCGCACACCCATACGCAGAAGAGCCGCTTCTCCTACAAGTGGGATTTCGGCACGCGCATGGTCCCCGTGGGGATCTGGTGCGACGCCTGGATCGAGCTGACCGGCGCGGCCGCCATCGGCCATGTACGGCTCATGACCGCCATGCAGGGCGCAGGCGGCACGCTGCATATCGCCGCCGAATGTCTGCATGCCGAGGGATACGCGCTGCATGCCGCCATCCGGCGCGGCGGCAGCACCCTGGCCGCATGCACGCTGCCCTGTCAGCCCCTGACCGAGGCTGTGCTGACGCTGCCGGAGATCGACCTGTGGCAGCCCAACGGCATGGGGGAGCAGGCGCTGTACCAGGTGGACCTCACGCTGGTCAGGGACGGCGAAACCTCCCATGCCTGGCACGGACGGGTCGGCTTCCGCGACCTGCAATGGGTCCGCAACGACGGCGCACCGGCGGATGCCCTGCCCTACTGCCTGATGGTCAACGGACGCCGCATGTACGTCAAGGGCGTCAACATCACGCCCTTCGATATGCTCATCGGCACCGTGACGCCGGAGAGATACCGCAGCTTCCTCACGCAGATGCAGGCGGCGCATATCAATTTCGTGCGCGTCAACGGCGTGGGCCTCATCGAGAAGGAGTGCTTCTACGACCTGTGCGACGAGCTGGGCATCCTGGTGTGGCAGGAGTTCATCCAGACCAGCTCCTCCATGGACCGCATGCCGCCCACCGATCCGGCGTATTTGAAGCTGCTGGGCGAGACGTCGCTGGCGGCCATCCGCGTCAAGCGCAATCACGCCTGCCTGGCCTGCTGGTGCGGCGGCAATGAACTGACCGACGCCCCCGGCGTGCCCGCCACCTACGGCAATGCCAACATTGCCTGTCTGCGGTCGCTCATCGACGCCGAGGACCCGGGCCGCATGCTGTTCCCCGGCTCGGCATCCGGGCCGAAGGAGTTCCTGGACTTCCATCCGCGCGACGTGATGCACGATGTACACGGCCCCTGGCATTATGTGCCGCAGGAGCATTACGCGCTGTTCAACCAGTCCGACAGCCTGTTCCACGGTGAACTGGGCGCGGAGGGCATGGCCGCCGTCGAGAGCCTGCGCCGGTTCCTTGCGCCCTGCGACCTGACCGTGACCGACATGCAGCGCAATCTCGTCTGGCGTCACCACGGCGACTGGTGGGACACCTGTGCCCGCGACCGGGCCCTGACCGGCACGCCGGATGACCTGGACGCCTTCGTGCGCATCAGCCAGCTGTTCCAGGCCGAGGGCATCCGCTATGCGCTGGCCAGCAACCGCCGCCGCAAGTTCCGCAACAGCGGCAGCCTGATGTGGGCCTACAACGAGCCCTATCCCAACGTATCCAACACCAGCCTGGTGGATTATTACGGCGTCGTCAAGCTGGCCTGGTATGCCGCCCGCGAGGCCTGGCAGCCCCTGCTGATGAGCCTGCAATACGATAAGCAGGTCTTCGCGCCCGGCGAGACGCTGCGGGCCTCCGCCTGGCTCAACAGCAGCCTGCCGGAGGATACCGGCGTCCGCTGGGATATGACCCTCCTGTCGCTTACCGGCCAAACGCTCTGGCAGCAGGCCGGCGAAACGCACCTGCCCGCCGGCAGCGCCCTTCATGCCGCCGATCTCGCGATCCCCATCACCGCCGCTTTCCCGGAGGTCCTGCTGCTGAGGCTGCAATATAACACCTGCGTGAGCGAGTACCTGTTCTCCACCCGCGCGGAGACGCCCTTTGCCGCGCTGCTGCGCCTGGATGCGCGTCTTGCCTGGCGGGAAACCGCGCCGCAGACCTATCTGGTCACCAACACCGGCTCGCAGGCGGCGCTGTTCGTTGCCCCGGATCTGGACGGGGACAGCGCCTTCGTCCATTCGCCGGACGGCGCGCCCTGCCTGATGCCCGGCGAGAGCCGCGTCCTGCATGTGACCTCCGCCAGCGGCGGGCGGGACTGGCGGCGCGTCCGCTTCGTGCCCTCCACCGGGCTGACCGACTGATAAAGGAGCTTATCGTATGGAACGCAAGGTTCTGCACATGATCGGCAATTCCCACATTGATCCCGTGTGGTTCTGGCAATGGGAGGAGGGCATGCAGGAGGTGCACGCCACCATCCGCTCGGCACTGGACAGGATGAAGGAATTCCCCGATTTCAAGTACACCGCCACCTCCTCCGCTTTCTTCGCCTATCTGGAGCAGATCGACCCCGATATGCTGGAGGAAGTGCGGCAGCGCGTGCGGGAGGGCCGTTTCGAGCTGACCGGCGGCTGGTGGATCGAGCCGGACTGCAACCTGCCCGGCGGCGAATCCTTCGCCCGGCAGGCGCTGTACGGCCAGCGGACCTTGCAGCGCCTTTTCGGGCAGAAGGCGCGCATCGGCAGCAACGTGGATTCCTTCGGCCATAACCCGCAGCTGCCCCAGCTGCTGCGCCAGGGCGGGCTGGAGGGTTACATGTTCCTGCGCCCCAACGTCACCTTTGCCAAGCGCGAGCTGACGCCGGGCCGTGTCCCGGCCTTCAACTGGACCGCGCCGGACGGCACCGCCATCCCCGCCGTCAGCCTGCCCGGCGAGTACACCACCTGGTTCTATGAGAGCGCCAGGGAGAACATCGACAAGACCATCGCCGCCATGGGCGAGCTGCCGACGCTGCCCTGCTGCTACGGCGTGGGCAACCACGGCGGCGGCCCCACCATCGCCAACATCCGGGCCATTGAGCAGCTGCGCGCCGACTATCCCGACTACGAGCTGCGATTCTCCACCGTGGGCGCGTGCTTTGACGAACTGAGCGCCGCCATGCCCCACCTGCCCCGGGTGCAGCAGTATTTCGACCACATCAACGCAGGCTGCTACAGCGTCGATCATCGCCTGAAGCAGAAGCTGCGCCAGGCCGAGGGCGCGCTCATCCGCGCCGAGAAGCTGTCCGTCATGGCCCGGACCCTGGGCGCGGCCTGGCGCGGCGACCGGACCGAGCCCCTGTGGGAGCGGCTGCTGTTCAACCAGTTCCACGACACCATGGGCGGCACGATCATTGAGGAAGCCCACGACGACGCCCTGAACGATGTGGGCGGCGTGCTGCACCAGGCGCAGATCATCGCCAACCTGGCCATGCAGGCCATCGTCGCCAAACTGCGCAAGCCTGGCAAGGGCGTGCCGATCTATCTGTTCAATCTGTCCGAAAAGCCCTGGCAGGGCGTGGCCGACGTGGAAGTGAACTGGTTCTGCAACAGCGATCTGCGCCTGCTGGACGCCGATGGCCGCGAGCTGCCCTATCAGCGCGTGAAGCAGAGCTGCACCATGGTGTGGCTGCATCTGGGCGGAAGGCGGCGTATCCTGTTCCGGGCGTCCATCCCCGCCTTTGGCGTTGCGGTGTACTACGCTGACACCGAGCCCGCTGCCCTGCGCCTGCCCACCGGGTATGAAGGCGACCCCTATACGCTGAACAATGGTCTGACCGCCATGACGCTGGATAAGCAGGGTCAGCCCGTGAGCCTCATCGACCTGACCACCGGTCACGAAGCCCTGACCGCACCCGCGCGCTTCACCGTCTGGCACGACGACCGCGATCCCTGGGGCGGCGTGGGCCACCGCTTTGAGCCGCTGGATGTTCAGCTTATCACTGACGCGGTGGACTGTGTGGAAAACAGCGGGCTGCGCAAGGTGCTGCGCGTGCGCCAGCATACCGACGGTCTGCAGGCGGAAACGCATTACAGCCTGTATGCCGGTGAGCGCAGCGTGCGCGTTGACTGCCGCCTGGTGTGGAGCAAGCCCTGGCACCAGCTGCGATATATCATCCCTGCCGACAGCGCGTCCCATGTCTGCGAATCGCCCTTCGGCGTGATGACCCACGGCGATGACGACGCCGAGCTGTTCATGCACCGCTTTGTGGACGCCCGCCGCGAAAACGGCAGCGGCCTGGCCATCACGGCGGACAGCATCAGCGCCTTCCAGCCCCGGCAGGGCGTGACCGAGCTGCTGGTCCTGCGCAGCCCCATCTATGCCCAGGGCGCCGACCGCAGCCTGTGGATGCACGATCACGACAGCTACCACTACATGGACATCGGCGACCATCATTTCACCATGACGCTGACGCCCCACGGTCAGCCCCTGCCGCAGCATGAGCTGTTCAGCCTGGCCGACCGCGCGGAGACGGGCACGCTGTATCTGGTGGGCGGCGTGGCGGATCATCGCGGAACGGAGACGATGCCGGACTTTGCCATCGACCATCCCGCCGTCCGCCTGGCCGCCGCCAAGCGCGCCGAGGACGCGGACGCCGTGATCCTGCGCCTGCATGAAGTGGAAGGGCATGCCGCCGATACCTCGCTGACCTTCGCCGGACACACCTGGCCGCTGCGTTTCCGCGGCTATGAGGTCAAGACCGTGCGCATCGACGGCGATACGCTGACCAAGACCAACTTCCTGGAAGAAACCTGAAAGAGGAGATCGCCATGAAACTTCTGCCCGGTATCTATCAGGTGGGCGGCCCCGCCCGCTCCCATTCCTTCGACGCCACCGCCTATCTGCTCACGGCCGGGGACGCGCTGTACATGATCGACTGCGGCACGCCCGAGGGCTTCCCGCAGATCATCGCCAACATCCGCAGCCTGGGTTTCGACCCGGCCCGCATCCGTGCCGTCTATGCCACGCACGGGCATTATGACCATATCGGCGCAGGCAGGCTGTTCCGCGAGCGCTTCGGCACAAAGCTGTATGTCCATGCCCTGGACCGTCATGCCGTGGAGGACGGCGACAGCGAGCTGACCAGCGCTTCGCTGCTCTACGGCGTCAGATCCGATCCCATCCCGGTGGACGGCGAGCTGGACGAGTCCTTCGCCCTGGATGTGGACGCAGGCCATATCACGCTCCTGCACACGCCGGGGCACACGCCCGGCTCCTGCTGCTTCATCCTGGAGCATGTCATCGGCATGACGCTGCTGATCGCAGGCGACACGCTGCACGGCGGCTACAGCGAAAAGATCGGCTCCAGCGAAGAAGCCTGGCGCGTCAGCCTGCAGAAGCTGACCTCCCGCCACTTCGACTGGATGACCTTCGGCCACTGCCCGCCCTCCCTGCTGTGCGACGCCGACGAACGCATCCGCTCCCTGACCCAGGCTTTTGCCAACTATTACATGCCCTGGTTCAAGGATTTCTACCGCAAATATCCGTATTGACACAGGAGGAAGGACAATGAGCAACAAGTATCTCGGACTTGACATCGGCGGCACCAAATGCGCGGTGCTGCTGGCCGAGGCAGACGGCGGCGTCCATCTGCTGGACAAGATCCGCTTTGCCACCTGCACCGAAAAGGGCTTCGACTATGCCTGGAGCATGCTGTGCCAGGGCATGGAGGACATCCTGGCCCGCAACGGCCTGACCTTTGCCGACATCGAGGCGGTGGGCGCCAGCTGCGGCGGTCCGCTGGATTCCCGGCGCGGCCTGGTGCTGTCCCCGCCCAACCTGCCCGGCTGGGACGAGATCCCGCTGGCCCGGATGATCACCGAGAAGTACAACGTCCCCGCCTACATCCAGAACGACGCCAACGCCTGCGCGCTGGTGGAATGGCAGCTGGGCGCGGGCCGCGGCGCGCAGAACATGATCTTCCTCACCATGGGCACCGGCATGGGCGCGGGCGTCATCGCCGAGGGCAGGCTGCTGTGCGGCCACACCGACATGGGCGGCGAGGTCGGCCATATCCGCCTGACCGAGGACGGCCCGGTGGGCTTTGGCAAGGCCGGTTCCTTCGAGGGCTACACCAGCGGCGGCGGCATTGCCCGTCAGGCCGCCGACCTCACCCGCAAACTGCTGGCCGAGGGGAAAACGCCCGCCTGGGTCCGCGACGGCCATGCCCCGGAGGAAATGGACGCCCGTCTCATGGCGGATTATGCCCGCGCAGGCGACGCGGACGCCCTGGCCTTCTTCGGCTTTATCGGCAGGATGCTGGGCCGCGGCATTGCCCAGCTGACCGACGTGCTCAACCCGGAGACCATCGTCATCGGCAGCATTTTCGTGCGCTGCGAGGACCTGCTGCGCGCGCCCATGGAGGCCGAACTGAAGCAGGAGGCCATCTGCCACAGCACCGCCAAACTGCGCGTGGTGCCCGCCGCCACCGGCGAGCAGCTGGGAGACCTGGCGAGCATCATGGTGGCGCTGTACGCCCGCGGCGCGGATCCCATGGCCGAGACCACCGAGCGCAAGGAGACCGTGCTGCGCCACTTCGAGCGCCTGTTTGAGCGCTATCCCGCCCTGACCGTGTGCCGCGAGCAGGTGATGCAGGCGTACCTGATGCTGCGCGACAGCTTTGCCCAGGGCGGCAAGCTGCTGGTGGGCGGCAACGGCGGCAGCTGCGCCGACAGCGAACACATCGTGGGCGAGCTGATGAAGGGCTTCTATCTCAAACGCCCCATTTCCGGTGAAAAGCTGGAGAAGCTGCGGGATAGCATGGACAGCATCCTGCCCGGCGCGTCCGCGCTGATGCAGCAGGGCCTGCCCGCTATCGCGCTCACCGGCCATGCGCCGCTGTCCACCGCCGTGCAGAACGACATGGACCCCCTGCTCTCCATGGCACAGCAGGTGATCGGCTACGGCAGGCCCGGGGACGTGCTCATCGGCATTTCCACCAGCGGCGGCGCGAAGAACGTGGCGCTGGCGGTGCAGGCGGCCCGGGCCATGGGCCTGAAAACGATCGGCCTCACCGGCGGCAAGGGCGGCAGGCTGCGCGAGATCTGCGACTGCGCCGTCATCGCCCCGGCCAATACGCCCGCCGACGTGCAGGAATACCACCTGCCCATCTACCACACGCTTTGCGCCATGGTGGAAGCCAAGTTCTTTGACGCATAAGGAGGCAGCGCATGCAGAAGATCCAAAACAAGGTGATGCTCATCACCTATCCGGACAGCCTGGGCGGCGATCTGAAAACGCTGAAATCCGTCCTGGACGATCAGCTCGCGGGCGCGGTGGGCAGCGTTCACATCCTGCCCTTCTTCCCGTCCAGCGGCGACCGCGGCTTTTCGCCCATCACCTATGACGAGGTGGAGCCCGCCTTCGGCGACTGGGACGACATCGCCGCCCTGGCCGCCGACTATACCCTCATGTGCGACATGATGGTCAACCACATCTCCCGGCGCAGCGCGGAATTCCAGGACTATCTGCAAAAGGGCATGGACAGCAAATATGCGCCCATGTTCTTCGACTATGAGGCGTTCTTCGGCGGCGAGCCCGGCGCGGAGGAGCTCGCCCGGCTCTACCGGCGCAGCGACAAACCCCTCTATCAGGAGATCGCCCTGCCGGACGGCACGGTGAAAAAGCTGTGGTGCTCCTTCTCCGCCGAGCAGATCGACCTGGATACCGATCACCCCATGACCCGCGAATACATCATGCGCAACCTGGACCGGCTGGGCAGCCGGGGCATTTCCGTGGTGCGCATGGACGCCTACGGCTATATCACCAAGGTGCGCGGCACCAACTGCTTCTTTGTGGAGCCCCAGGTGTGGGACCTGATCCACAAAATGGAGGAGCTGCTCAGCCAGAACCGCATGACCCTGCTGCCCGAGGTACACGCCAGCTATGAGACCGCGCTGAACATCAGCGGCCACGGCTACTACACCTACGACTTCGTGCTGCCCATGCTCACGCTGCACACGCTGTTCTCCGGCTCCGCCAAGGAATTGAAGCACTGGCTGGACATCTGCCCGCGCAACCAGTTCACCGTGCTGGATACCCACGACGGCGTGGGCGTTCATGACGCCGACGGCATCCTGACCGAGGAGCAGGAGCAGGCGGTGATCCGCCGGGCCGAGCCGCACCTTTCCTACAGCTACAAGCCCATGGATATGTCCCGCGCCAAGTACAAGAGCTATCAGCTCTACGCCTGCTATTATTCCATCCTGGAGGAAAACGACGACGCCCTGGCCCTGGCCCGCGCCATCCAGATGTTTGCGCCGGGCATCCCGCAGGTGTACTACAACGGCCTGCTGGGCGGCGCCAACGATCTGAGCTTTGACGAGAGCGACCCCCGCTCCATCAACCGCCATAACTACACCGTGCAGGAGATCGACGAGGCCGTTGCCCGCCCGCTGGTCCGGCGCCTGCTGGCCATGCTGCGCCTGCGCAACGCCCATCCGGCCTTCGACGGCGAACTGGTCATCTACGATACGGCGGACGACCGTCTGCTGTTTGAGCGCAGCCTGAACGGCGAGAGCGTGTGGCTGGACGCCGACCTGACCACCTGGCGCTTTGAGATCCGCTACAGCGAAAACGGCACGATGAAGGTCCTGTAAAAAAGGAGGTGACCGACATGACCCGCAGGGAACTTCCCGGCTGCGATGCGCTGGTCCTGGGCAGCACCACCGCCGCCCTGGTCTGCGCGCTGGCGCAGGCGGACAGGGGCAGGCAGGTGCTGCTGGTCACGCCCTCCACCTGTCTGTACGAGGAGCTTTTCCGTGCCGGTGATCTGCGCGTACCCGACGCAGGAACAGCCCGCAGCCTGCTTTTCCCCGACGATTGCCTGGAGGAGAACGGCCTGATCCATCCCGACAGGCTGAAGCAGCACGGCGAACGGCTGCTGCTGGGGAAGGGTATCCGGCTGCTGTATGCCTGCCAGGCCGTCCGCTGGGATGACGCCTCGGCTGAGATCGTACACAAATCCGGCGCGTACCGCGTGGCTTGCCGCGAGGTGTACGACGCGCGCTATGCACCCGGCGGCGATCACTTCCTGCTGCACACCATGCTGGACGGTCAGCATCATATCACGCCCGTCCCCACGCAGCATACAGGCAGCACCGCAGATGACCATTACCGCCGCTATGCCGACGCCCTGGCGTGCCTGTCCGATGGCCATACCCTGGCCCGCAGCGGCACGGAAGCCGTCCGCCTGCACGGGCAGCCCATGACGCCTGCCCCTCCCGCGCCTGCCTGTCAGCCCGACGAGATCGCGGACGACTGCGACGTGCTGGTGGTGGGCGGCGGCACCTCCGGCGCGGCGGCGGCATTGTTCTGCGCCCGCCAGGGGCTGCGAACGGTCCTGATCGAGATGAATCATCAATTGGGCGGCTCGGCCACGGCGGGCGGCGTGAGCACGTACTGGTTCGGCCTGCGCGACGGCGCCACCCGCATCATCGACGAGGCCGTGGCCGACCTGCGCCGCCGGTACCGTCAGCCTGCCAGGCCCGGCCTGTGGAACGATCACGACGGCTTCGCGCCCGATCTGAAGGCGCATGCCTTGCTCGGCCTGTGCCTGGACGCGGGCGTGGACGTGCGCCTCGGCTGCATCGCGTATGACGCCGAGACCGCCGACCATCGCGTGACCGGCGTGCGCTATGCCTGGCAGCATCAGCCGCGTCTGACCCGCGCCGCCATGACCATCGACTGCACCGGCGACGGCGACGTCTGCGTGCTGGCCGGCGCAGCCCACACCTACGGCAGCGAGGCCGACGGCATGACCTACTGGGGCTCGCTGGCCCATTACCCGCAGCCGGATCGCTACCGCAACAACTTCTCCACCATGGTGCGCGTGGACGATGCCGAGGACTATACCCGCTTCATCATCACCGGCCGCACCCTGGGCAGGCAGATGTACGATCACGGCAGCTATGTGGCCGTGCGTGAATCCCGGCATATCCGCGGCCTGGCTACCGTGACCCTGCATGACCTGCTGCTGATGAAACCCGTGCAGGACCCCCTGTATGTGTGCTACAGCAATTATGATCCCAAGGGCCGCCTGACCGCCGAGCTTTGCTATTTCGGTCTGCTGCCGCCCAACCAGCGGTTCGTGATCCCCCGCGGCGCGGTGATCCCGGCGGATGACCGGGGCCTGCCCATCCACGGCCTGCTCATCGGCGGCAAGGCCATCAGCTGCACGCACGACGCATTTCCCGGCATCCGCATGCAGGCCGATCTGCAGCGTCAAGGCCTGGCATTGGCGGCGCTGGCGGGCTGCTGCGTAAGGCAGCGCGCGACCGCCACGCAGGCCCGGGATGTGGACCGGCAGATCCTTGCCCTGGGCGGCGATCTGACCCTCCCCGCCCCGGCCGGGCCCGTTGACCTGAAAGCCGCCGTGCGGCAGCTGACCGGCCAGGAGCCCTGGGAGTGGCTGGACACGCCCGTGACCGCCTGCGAAACCCGCGTATCGCCCATCGTCGCCCTCCTGCTGGCGGAGGACGCGGAGGCGCTGCCCCTTCTGCGCGGCGCGTATCAGGCAGCGGACACGCCGCAGCTGCGCCTGACCCTGGCGCGCCTGCTGCTGTGGCACCGCGACGAGACCGGCGCGCAGACCGTGCTGGACGCCGTTCGCGACGCCCTGGACGCGGTCCCGACCGGTCTTCCCCGGCGCATTGCCTCCGTCAATTACGGCCAGATGCTGCCCGATCACGGCCTGATGCCGGAGCCGGTGTATCTCATCAACGCGCTGGCCCATGCGCCCTGCACGGACGTCGCCGGAGTGATGCGGCTGGTCCTGGACCGGCTGACCCATACGCCCCGCGACTGGTACGACCTGCGCGCCGGTATCTACTGCTGGTGCGAGTGCTTCGGCTGGATCGCCGTGCGCAGGCATGACGCCGCCCTTGCGCCGCTGATCCGCGCCGTGCTGGCCCTGCCGGAATTGCAGGGCGAACCGGACGATCCGCTGCTGGGCGAGCGGCTGCACATGCTCCGCCTGGGCCTGCTGCACGCGCTGCACGCCCTGGGCTGCGAGGATGGCGCGGATGGCCTCAGGCGCTATCTGGACGACCGCCGGGCCGCGATCCGCTGCGCCGCCGCGATGCTTTTACAGCGCTGACCGACCGGCTGCCGCTTCCCGCTCCAATGCGGAGAGCTGCACGCTGTCCACCGCCATGATCGGCGGAAAGTATGCCTCTATGACGGCTCCACGTTCACGGAGCCGATGGCTGCGTGCTTTCCGCTTCTTTTCGTTTTCACGGTTTCTCCTAAGGATACCGGTGCCAGGACTGCCCGTCCTTCTGGTTTATAATCGCTCTGAACCCCTGAACAAAACAGTTTTGCGATTATAACCCATGACCCCACGAGCACGCGAGCCTGGAAGCGACCATGGAGGAGGCGGACACAAGTGAGTTATGCCTTACCTCCACGCGCGCGCAAGCCTGGAAGTGCGACCAAGCTGGGCGCGGAACGGGTCCAGGGCCTGCGGCCCTGGTGGGGTCGCGGGG